>OGXX01000085.1_pt1 | contig 86296 bp, 71 predicted proteins | sample 1576301 | NCBI WGS metagenome assembly OGXX01 (sample SAMEA3541469, study PRJEB24748) | human gut metagenome | biome: human gut; feature: human-associated habitat; material: faeces | place: China | collected 2012
GGACTCCGTCCCTCAACCCTGCGAGCCTTTGAAAAGGCTCGAGCGAAACTTTTAATTATCTTAGGAAAGTCTGTTAACTAATTGGAAAATTCATAGACTGTGGCGGCTCACTGCTTAATATACAAAGGCTAACTAATTTACAACAAAATCAGTTAGCCTTTTAGTAATTATATTCAATTAAAATTTATTTATTAGCTGCGTCCTCATCAGACTTACGGATTTGGCCACGCTTAATCTTACCACCAAGTGTCTTAGGAAGTTCATCAACAAACTCAATAACTCTTGGATATTTATAAGGAGCAGTTACTCTCTTAACATGATTCTGAATCTCCTTTTTAAGTTCTTCGCTTGGTGTATAGCCAGCAGCAAGAACAACTGTTGCCTTAACCACCTGACCACGAATCGGGTCCGGAACACCTGTGATAGCACATTCGACAACAGATGGATGCTCAAGCAATGCACTTTCAACCTCGAAAGGTCCGATGCGATAACCAGAACACTTAATAACATCATCATCACGACCGATAAAGCAATAGTAACCGTCCTCATCGCAAGATGCCATATCATCAGTGTTATAGAATTTACCAAGAAGCTTTTCTTCTGTCATCTCAGGGTTTTTGTAGTAACCTGTGAAAAGACCGACAGGAGGATGATTTTTAACATCCATAACAACGATAGAGCCTTCCTCGCCTGTCTTAACATCGTTTCCGTCTTTATCAACAAGGTGAATGTCATAAATTGGTGACGGCTTACCCGTTGAGCCAAGACGAGGCTCAAACCACTGGAAGTTAGCAAGAAGAACGCTGCCTTCACTTTGACCAAAGCCTTCATAAATAAAGTGGCCTGTATATTCTTGCCATTTCTTGATAACCTCTGGGTTAAGAGGTTCACCTGCTGTACAGCAACGCTGAATACTTGAAAGGTCGTACTTTTTCAAATCCTCTTGAAGCATAAATCTATACATTGTAGGAGGTGCACAGAAGGTAGTAATTTTATACTTAGAAATAACCTCAAGAAGCTTTGCAGGAATGAACTTATCCATATCATAAGCGAATACAATTGCACCGCAAATCCACTGACCATAAATTTTACCCCAGCCAAACTTAGCCCAGCCAGAGTCAGAAACACTCATATGGAGCTTATTTTCCTGAACCATCTGCCAATATTTAGCTGTAACGATATGTCCGAGAGGGTGAGCAAAATTGTGCTGAACCATCTTTGGCATACCTGTTGTACCACTTGTGAAGTAAACAAGCATAATATCGTTCCAGTTAGTAGCCTGGTCTCCTGTCGGACGAGCGAACTTATCTGAAAATGGTTCGATTTCATCTTCAAAGAAACGCCAACCGTCACGAGGTTCGCCAACAACAATTTTATTTTCAAGTGTTGGAATTTCCTTTTCAGATGCTTCAACCTGATTGATAACAAAATCGTCATTTACACAGATGATAGCTTTCACTTCAGCAGAATTGCCTCTATAAACAATATCCTTCTTAGTGAGCTGAAGTGAACCAGGAATCAAGACAGCACCAACCTTATGAAGTGCGGTTGCACAAATCCAGTATTCCCAACGACGACGAAGTATCATCATAACAACATCGCCCTTTTTGATGCCAAGACTTCTGAAATAGTTAGCAGTCTTATTTGAAAGACGGCTAATATCACTAAAAGTAAATGTTTTTTCTTCGCCGTGGTCGTTGCACCATACGAGAGCCTTCTTGTTTTTGTCAGCCTCTGCCCAAGCATCAACAACATCAAAGCCGAAGTTGAAATCCTCAGGGATATTGACCTTATAGTTAGCCTTAAAATCCTCGTATGAGTCAAATTCGGTTCTTGGTAAGAATCTGTGTAATAGCATACTTAACTTCCTTTTCTGAATAAATTTTTATATAATACGATATATCGTAAAATTTACACAAAAGTGACTTTTAAGCTTAAAATTTTGCGAAAATCGGTAGATTGTTTTCATTATAATACACTTTTTTTCTCTTGTCAAATCATCTTTCAATTTTTCCAAGATTTTTAAGTTGTATGATATATAATTGAGTTTGTCATAATATAATTATTGCTGATTTTATGAGGGAAATTTGTCATTTATCTGTTATAAATCATTTTTATTATTTATAACAGTTAGAATTAAATAAAAGCTTATAGTTACCTATAACAGCCTCGCTTTTCAAAGGCTAAGTCTTGAATTTATTTATCTGAAATAGTATCATTATAAAAAATCAAGTCAATAAAAAGAGGTGGCCTTATGCTAAAAAAAGGAGATTATATCGGAATATCTGCCTGTTCTGACAGCAGAAAAGAATTTGAACGAAAAAATATTAATGAACTATATAGCGTTCTAAAAAATATCGGTTTAAATGTTATAACAAGCAAATATATTTATGCAAATGATGGTACTTTTTCAATAAGTATTCAAGAAAAAGCAGATGCACTTATGGAGCTTTATACAGATAATCGCATTAAAGCCATATTTGATATTTCAGGTGGAGATATGTGTAATGAATTATTAGATAAGCTTGATTACAATATCATCAAAGAAAATAATAAGCCATTTTTTGGATATAGCGATTTAACTGCTATCATAAATGCAATCTATGCCAAAACCAAAAATGTATCATATCTGTATCAAATAAAAAACATTGTATCAGAATATTCTGAAGAACAACAAAAAAGCTTTATTGATACAATAATACTCAATAAAAATTCACTTCTTAATTTTGATTATAGATTTATTCAAGGAGAATCTATGAGTGGAATTGTTATTGGTGGAAATATTCGTTGTTTGCTAAAGCTTGCGGGGACAGAATATATGCCTGATTTTTCAGAGAAAATATTATTTCTTGAAAGCTTAGGCGGAGGTGTCGAGCGAGCAGCAGCCTGCCTCAGTCAACTCAGACAGCTCGGAGTTTTCAAGCGTATAAAAGGTATTATTTTAGGACAATTTACATATATGACAGAAAACAACTGCAAACCATTAATAGAAGAAATAGTTCTGCGTGAAATAGAAAGTGAAAACATTCCAATTGCAAGAACCTATCAAATAGGACATTCTAAAGATTCGAAATCAATAAAAATCGGAGAATATTATAGCCTAACGATATAAAAAATCTCGGCTTGTTTTTAAGACAAGCCGAGTTAAGTTTTTAATTTAAGAATTATTATTTCTTCTTTTTGCTTGCAATAATGCTGATAATAATAACAGCGAGAGCAACAACAGCTACACCAGCTACAATAAATATAATAGTCTGACTATTATCACCTGTTTGTACTGTATTATTATTTATACTATCAGGATTAACAACAGTTGATTTTCCTAATGTAGCAGCAAATGTATTCATTGCTGAAACGCAAATAAGTGTCAATGCTGTAAAAACAGAAGCAATAACTGCACGAAACTTTTTCATGATAATTTCCTCCTAAAAATTTTTCAATAATTTTTTCCTACTTGAATATTATATCACCTATTTATGGAAAAAGCAACTTTTACTCGAAAATTACACATTTTAGCTTGAAAAAGCTAAAAATTGAGTTTCTATGTTGTTTAAAAGGTATAAATTAATTGATATAGTTTATTTGTAGTTATGAATTATTCTATATTATAATAAAAATACCAATAATTTAATTTTCAAATTGCATAATTAGGGATGGTGAATATTTTGGCATCTAAAGATAGTTTTAAATTTAGAATTGTAGAATTGATACTTCTTGCAATGCTCAAAAATGAAGATAAGTATGGTTATCAAATTTCTCAAGAAGTATCTGATTTAAGCAATGGTTATCTATGCCTTAAAGAAGGCTCTATGTATCCTGTTTTATATAAGCTTATGGAAAAAGGCTATATAAAAAGCAGAACAGAAAAAATCGGTGAAAAACGCACAAGAGTATATTATCATCTTGAAGATTCTGGCAGAGAATATCTCAAAGAAACAAAAAGTAATTATATAAATAATGTAAAAATAATTTGTAAGATTGCAGAAATTTCCAAAGATGAGTTATTTTCCTCAGAAACATAAATACATAATATAATAAATTAAAAGTGCGAACCTTTTTTAAGATTCGCACTTTATTTTATAATATTCAGGATTAAATTTAAGTTTTGCCTATGTATAAAAGATTAAAGGTCAATCTTCTTATCGCCACCAAAACCATTGACTGCATAATAAGCAACACCATTTTCAGGCTGTACATAGATGTCAAGAGTTTCAACAGCATCATCAAAGCCATTTGCTGCATAATCAGCCTTGCAAGCTTCAATAAGCTCAGCGTCTGTATAATCTCTGCCCTGATACTGAACTGTAATAGTAGCCTTTGTTGCAGGAGCCTTCTTGCAAGCTCTCTTCTTAGGAGCAGCCTCTTCTTTAACCGCAGGAGCAACCTCAGCCTTTGTTGTAGGAGCAGCCGCTACTTCCTTAACAGCAGTTGTCTTTACTTCCTTTGTTTCCTTAACAGCCTTTGCTGTCTTAACAGCAGGTTTCTTAGTTGTAGCCATATATCTTTTTCTCCTTTTCTATTTTAACATTATAATATGTTTATGAATTTATTATAGCTTTTAAAAAGCAAATTGTCAAACGCAAAAGGCTAAAAATGGCTTGTTTATCAAAAGAATGGTTACTTAGCCAATAGCAAGTTTTTAAAAAATAAATTATTGTGCATATTAGCTACATATTTTGTACTATTCTATTAGAATTAACTAAACAAGAAAGGATATGGGTCTATCTTTGTGCCATTGTCGATAATTTCAAAATGTAAATGTGGTCCTGTAGAATATCCTGTCGAGCCGACCTCTGCAATCTTTTGACCTGCGCTAACCTTATCTCCTGCCGATACACAAAGCTTACTGCAATGACCGTAGAGTGTCTGATAACCGTTTTCATGGTCGATTATAACATATTTTCCATATCCCGAATTATCCTCTTGAGCAAGTATAACCGTGCCACCATCGGACGCTAAAATATCTGCACCATATACACCACTGCCAGAAATATCAAGTCCATTGTGATTTGTTCCCCATCTTGGTCCAAACTCACTTGTTATGGTGTCATAGTTAGGCAAAGGCCAGCTGAATTTTCCAAGAGAAGCTCCGACCTTATCATTTGTTCCGATAGTTGTAACCTCATTCACGACCTCTGAAATAACTTCTTTATAAAGAACCTTTTCTGAAACCGCTCTCCCATCAATATATGTAACCTGAGATGTGGTTTTTATTTCGCCGTCTTTACCCTCGGTTGTAACTTCCTTATATGAGGTACTAAGCTTATCGTCCTTAACAGTTTCTTTTTTGAATTTTTCCACCTTGTTTTCTGTTTCCGTAACAGTAAATTTTATAGATATTGGTAATTTGTTATACTTTATTGTAAGCTTGTCACCAGTTTTGATTTTACTTTCCTTTATAGCAGGATTTTGGTTTTCAAGCTCATCAACTGATATTCCATAATACTTAGCAATAGAAGCTCTTGTTTCTTTATTTTTAATAGTATGAGTAGTTGTAATTTCTGATTTTTCGCTTAAAATTGATTGTAAGCCCTCTTTGTCAGTAAGCTCACTTCTCATATGCATACCCTCAAGGATTTCCACCTTTTCAACAAACTGTGCCTTAGCATCAATAAAATCCTTAACAGCTTTCTTTTTCATAGATGAAAGAACTGTTCTCATCTCTTCGTCAGATGTCATAACTGCAATGGTTCTGCCATCAACCTTAAGTGAATATGCGGTTATCGGAACTTCTATATTTTCACTCATAGACCTTGTTGCTTTTGCAGCAGCGGTGAGGCTTCTTGCCTCTGCAATTCTTGCATCAGTATATAAAACCTCAGAAGGTGTTACTGTCTTTTCATTTTCAGATATTTCATTTTGCCTAACAACTACAACTGGAACAATAACACCAGATGCGACAATCGCAGCGACTAAAATCCCAATAAATATTTTCTTTGTATTACTACGCTTTTGAGGGATTGTTTCAATTTCCTCAATGAAATGCTTTTCTCTACTCTTATTATCAGAAGCGTGTTTCATCATAAAACCTCACTTTTAAATTTACGCTAATAACTCTTTTGCGTATCGCACTTTTTTAATTATATCAATTTTGTAACTACTTTGCAATGGAAAATATAATGTTTCAAGAAATAAATTCCTGATTTTCCCAATGTTTAAGGGCATTATTCAGATACTTGAATTACCTATACCAATGTGCTAAAATAGTAGCTGTTCACAATTTGTTATTTTAAAGAAAATAAATTGTTTCTATTTATTTTAAATTTATTTAATTTTATTATCGAATTTTCTTAACTTTCTAAAGATATAATCTAAACATCAAATGAAAAACAAATATTTGGAGGTCCTATATTATGACAGATTATAACAGAGATAATGAACAATACACACCAGAAAACGATGGTCGTCCTTACGATGATATTTACTCATCACAGCCAGAACAGCAACCAATAAATCAAACTGCTGAACAATCCACTTCAGAAGCTTCAACAGTTCAAAAGGTTCAGGAAACTACACAACAGTATGCTGCTTCACAAGCTGAGCAACAACCCCCTATACAAAACACATATGCACAAGCTCAACAGCCTATTACTTATAATAGTCCTTATTCACAGCAATATCAGCAACCTACTTATAGCACACCTTACTATCAGCCACAGCCAATTAAAGCAACTGATGTAAGAACTGCTCCAAAGAAAAAGAATAAGACAGCTAAGCGTGTTGCAATTATAACAGCTTCTCTTGCTTTAGTAGCTTGCATTGGTATTGGTGGTGGCTTCCTCGGTTCTAAGCTTGCTGGCTCTTCTGTTACACCAACAAGCACAGAAAATAGCAGTTCAAACAAGGCTGGAAGCTCCGAAACCTCAAAAGGCAGCTTGAACATAACCAAAAACGAAGGTACACAGGTTGCTGCAACAAGCACTCAGGAAGTAGCTGAAAAGGCTGCAAACTCTGTTGTAGAAATTACAACAGAATCAGTTGTAAGCGGTCAGTATATGCAGCAGTATGTTTCTACTGGTGCTGGTAGTGGTGTTATCATCTCAAAAGATGGATATATCATAACCAATAACCATGTCATTGATGGTGCAAGCAATATTACAGTCACCTTGAAAAACGGAAAGTCTTACACAGCTAAGCTCATCGGCAAGGATAATCAAGTTGATGTTGCTTTGTTAAAGATTGAAGAAACAGGTCTTAGTCCTGTAACCTTTGGTGATTCTGATAACCTAAAGGTCGGTGAAACTGCTGTGGCAATCGGTAATCCTCTCGGAAAGCTCGGTGGCACAGTTACAAGTGGTATCATTAGTGCTTTGAACAGAGAAATCACAATAGGCGGTGAAACTATGAATCTTCTCCAGACAAATGCAGCTATAAACCCAGGTAACTCAGGTGGCGGACTTTTCAATGCTAATGCTGAGCTTGTCGGACTTGTTGTTGCTAAGTCAAGTGGTTCAGATGTCGAAGGCTTAGGCTTTGCTATTCCAATAAACGATGTTGTAAATATTCTCCAAGACCTTATGGATCATGGCTATGTAACTGGCAGACCATCACTTGGCGTTTCACTTACTGATATTTCTGAAGACCAGTTATTCTCATATAGACTTGATGAAGCAGGCACATATGTAGCACAGGTAACATCAGGCTCCGCTGCTGAAAAAGCTGGAATCAAGCTTGGTGACCTTCTTGTTAAGATTGATGATACAGAGATAACCTCATCTTCTCAAGCTGCAAGCTTAATTTCAAAGCATAAGGCTGGCGATGAAATAAGTATCACTGTTAAGCGTGATGGCAAAGAACAAACTGTAAAAGCTACTCTCGATGAATCAACAACAAGTAGTGACAAAAAAGCTGAACAATCCAGTTCAACCACATATCCATATCAAAACTATGGTAATTATGGTGGCTACGGCTTCTAAATTCTAAAAAAATTTAATATAAATAAAATAGAGCCTCACCGATAGCATAAACTGTCGGTGAGGCTAATTTTTGTATTTAGAAAAGGAATTTTATTTTTGCCACTGCATATAGTTATAAAGGTGATGAATTTGAAGAGAGTTATTTCTTTATTTCTAATGGCATTTGTTGCAACCTCTATAATTATACTCTGTATGACAGGTGCTAAGGAAAAGGATTTTATACGCTATGTTGAATTTAATGTAACATATCCAGCCTTAGAAACTGCTATGAAACTTGATATAGATTCGCAAGATGATGAAATAAAACTAAATTGGATAGATATGCTTGCTTATTTAGGGGCAAAATATGGCGGGGACTTTTCAAGCTATAAAGAAAGCGACTTAAAATTCATAGCCGAAAAACTTTCAAGCGGTGAAAAAATATCCGATTTAACTAAGGAAATGAAATATTATTCATATTATCGTGAAGCTTATGGAGCTGTACTTGATGGTTTTCTTGGCGAATATACTGAAAAATCAACAGACGAAAACGGCAAAACTACTGAAACAAAAAAGTATGGTTTGAAAGTTTATTCTCCCATTGCAAAGACATTTCCATATTCACATTATGACGATTTCGGAGCATCACGAACATATGGCTATAAGCGTCAGCACTTAGGACACGATATGATGGCGGCTGTCGGAACACCTATTATAGCAGTCGAGTCTGGAACAGTTGAAATTATGGGTTGGAACCAATATGGTGGTTGGAGAATCGGTATCCGTAGTGCTGATAAGAAAAGATATTACTACTACGCACATTTAAGACAAAATCGACCATATCAATGCGATATGGCTGAGGGCAAAACGGTCAATGCAGGAGATGTTATCGGCTATGTTGGTAGAACTGGTTACAGCACAAAAGAAAACACAAATAACATCGACACAAGCCACCTTCATTTTGGTTTACAACTTATTTTTGATGAGAGTCAGAAGGAGTGTGACAACGAAATTTGGATAAACCTCTACCCTATCACACTTCTGCTCGAAAAAAACAAATCTGAAGTTTGCCGTATTTCAGAAACAAAAGAATTTTATAGTATTTCATCAATGCAAGAAATTGCAGAAAAAAATTAAAACAACTTGATATTAATTAAAATATTAGGCGAGGGATAAAATCCGCCGCTTGAGAAAAAAGAGATGTTAAGGGCTTTGCCATTAAAACACACGAGGGATTCCGTCCCTCAACCCTGCAAGCCTTTGAAGAGGCTTGCAATGAAACTTTTGAGTTTCTTAGAGAAATATATTCGTTCATAAAAATGCGATAAACTCATAAACCGAGTTTATCGCATTTTGTTTACTTAAAACTATATAATTACTTCAAAGCTGACATAGCTGCCTCGATAAGAGAAATTTTCTCAGTCATCTTTTCAGCAGTTGCCTTAACCTTGTCCACAACAGCCTGTGGAGCTTTTGATACAAACTTCTCGTTTGCAAGCTTGCCCTCTGCCATTGCAAGTTCTTTTTTAGCTGTTTCAAGTTCTTTGTTAAGACGCTTGAGTTCAGCCTCCTTGTCAACAAGCTCATCCATCGGAATATAAATTTTTGCATCTGCTGTGACTATTGTTACAGCGCCCTCAAGCTCGAATGATTCTCCGATTTCAACTTCGTTTGCACTTGCAAGCTTGATTATAAACTTCTCACCATTTACATATGGCTTCTGTTCCTTAGCCGCAATATAGACTTTAGCTTTTCTTGAAGGTGGTACATTCATTTCCGCACGACGATTTCTGATAGCCTTGATAGCTTCCATAACCATTTCCATTTCGTGAGATGCCTCAGGGAAATTGAGAGCCTCGTCATACTCAGGATAAGCCTGTGTCATAATTGTTTCGCCCTCGTGTGGAAGTGACTGCCAGATTTCCTCAGTGATGAATGGCATAAATGGGTGGAGCAAAAGAAGTATCTTTGTAAGAACCCATACAAGAACCTGTCTTGCATTCTGTGCCGATTCGCCCTCAGACTGCAAACGAGATTTTGCAAGCTCGATATACCAATCGCAGAAACAATCCCAAATAAAGTCATAGAGCTTCTGAACAGCAATTCCAAGCTCGAACTTGTCGAGATTTTCACGAATTTCCTTTGTATAGGTGTTAAGTGTGCTGATAATCCACTTATCCTCTGCCTCAAGCTTTTCAGGAAGCTCGTTCTTGACATCATAATCATCAATATTCATATGAACGAAACGGCTTGCATTCCAAAGCTTATTTGCAAAGTTACGGCTTGCCTCAACCTTTTCATCAGAGAAACGCATATCGTTTCCTGGGCTGTTACCGTTTGCAAGAGTAAAGCGAAGTGCATCAGCACCATATTTGTCAATAACCTCAAGCGGGTCAATACCGTTGCCGAGTGATTTAGACATCTTTCTGCCCTGTGCATCACGAACAAGTCCATGAATAAGAACTGTATCAAACGGAGCTTTTCCTGTCTGCTCAATGCCAGAGAACATCATACGCATAACCCAGAAAGGAATAATATCATAGCCTGTTACAAGTGTGCTTGTAGGATAGTAATGCTTGAAATCCTCAGTTTCTTCAGGCCAGCCAAGGGTTGAGAAAGGCCAAAGTGCAGAGCTGAACCATGTATCAAGTGTATCAGGGTCTTGCTCTATATTTTTGCTTCCGCACTTTCCGCAAGCACATGGAGTTTCAGAAGAAACAGTAATCTCACCGCAATCAGAGCAGTACCAAGCTGGGATTCTATGTCCCCACCAAAGCTGACGGGAAATACACCAGTCACGAATATTTTCGAGCCAGTGGAAGTAAATCTTATCAAATCTCTGTGGAATAAACTTTGTTTCGCCGTTCTTAACAGCGTCAATAGCAGGACCTGCAAGAGGCTTCATCTTAACAAACCATTGCTTTGAAACTCTTGGCTCGACAGTTGTTCCGCAACGATAGCAAGTACCAACATTATGAGAGTAGTCCTCAATTTCGACCAAAGCACCCTCTTCTTTAAGGTCAGCAACAATTGCCTTTCTTGCCTCATATCTGTCCATACCTGCATACTTAGGATAATCCTCAGTAATCTTTGCATCAGGAGTAAGAACATTGATAACCTCAAGATTATGACGAAGACCAACCTCAAAGTCGTTAGGGTCGTGAGCAGGTGTAATCTTAACAACACCTGTTCCGAAATCCATTTCAACATAGCTATCTGAAACAACAGGAATTTCTCTGTGTACAATCGGAAGAATAAGTGTCTTGCCAACAATATCCTTATATCTTTCGTCATCAGGGTTTACAGCTACGGCAGTATCGCCCAAGAGAGTTTCAGGACGAGTTGTAGCAAGTTCAAGATAACCGCTTCCATCTTTGAAAGGATAACGAAGATGCCAAAAATGTCCTTGCTGTTCCTCATACTCAACCTCAGCATCAGAAATTGATGTTAAGCAGTGAGGACACCAGTTGATAATTCTTTCACCACGATAAATAAGACCCTTGTTATAGAGTTTCTCAAAAACTGTATTAACTGCCTTGTTGCAGCCGCTGTCAAGAGTAAAGCGTTCTCTGTCCCAGTCACAGCTTGAACCCATTTTCTTGAGCTGTTCGCAGATTCTTCCGCCGTATTGTTTTTTCCAATCCCATGCTCTTTCAAGGAATTTTTCTCTGCCGAGGTCATCTTTAGTTAGACCTTCTTTTTTCATAGCTTCAACGATTTTAGCCTCAGTAGCAATAGACGCATGGTCTGTTCCAGGAAGCCATAATGTATCGAATCCACTCATTCTATGATAACGAATCAAAATATCCTGTAAGGTATTATCAAGAGCGTGACCCATATGAAGCTGACCTGTAATATTAGGCGGTGGCATAACTATTGTGTAAGGCTTCTTATCCTTTTCACACTTAGCGTGGAAATATCCGCCTTTCAGCCAAAATTCATATGTTCTGTCTTCAACCTCACTTGGATTGTAAGCTTTAGCAAGCTCTTTTGCCATCTCTATCAATATCCTCCTTTTATTTCTTTTGTCGGGGCTTCACCCCGAAACCAAACACAGGCTCTGCCGTAGGTAACTTCATAAGCAGTTGCCTTTGAAAGTGTTTTTATAATCTATAAGCGAATACATTTCGCCACTACAAGTTTATTAATTAATTGGTAATTACTTCATACACAACAGCAAACTTCCCAAACTCACCACAAGTGAAACTTGTCGAGCAATTCCACATTTTGACTACAGAGGTACTCCGTCAGGGAAACCCCTACGAAAAACATTTCATTGGAATGCTTTTCTATCCTTCTGTACTTAGAAAAGTATAAAGTATTTCGCTGTCTTAGGAAATCTTACTGATTGTTCTTTGGTCTGAAACCGCCCTTACCTCTGTTTCCGCCATTGCTTGGTCTGCGTGGTGGAAGTTCGTTTTCAGGTGTTAAGCCCTCTACTTCAATAAGAGCCTCTCTGCGAGAAAGATTAAGTCTGCCCTTATCATCAACCTCAAGAACCTTAACTATAACTATATCTCCAACATTTACTACATCTGTAACTTTTTCTGTACGCTTAACATCAAGCTGTGAAATATGGCAAAGTCCTTCTTTTCCCGGTGCAATCTCTACAAATGCACCGAAATCCATTATTCTTGTAACCTTACCCTTATAAATTGCACCTGGCTCTGGGTCGTGTGCAATAGTTTCAACTATACCCAATGCACGCTTGCAGTTATCAAGGTCTATACCGCTGATATAAACATGGCCGTCCTCTTCAATATCCATCTTGACATCGCATTCAGCACAAATCTTTTGGATAACCTTTCCGCCTGAACCGATAACCTCTCGAATCTTATCAACAGGAATAATTGTTGAAAGCATCTTTGGAGCATACTTAGAAAGTTCCTTGCGTGGCTCAGGAATAACAGGAAGCATAATATCGTCAAGGATATAATCTCTTGCCTTATGTGTCTTATAGAGAGCCTCTTTAATCATTTCAGGTGTAAGACCGCTAATCTTCAAGTCCATCTGAATAGCTGTGATACCCTCGTGTGTACCAGCAACCTTAAAGTCCATATCGCCGAAGAAGTCCTCAAGACCTTGAATATCAACCATAGTCATCCAGCGGTCGCCCTCTGTTATAAGTCCGCAAGAAATACCTGCGACAGGTGCTTTAATTGGTACACCTGCGTCCATAAGTGCAAGTGTAGAACCACAGATAGAACCCTGTGAAGTTGAGCCGTTAGAGGAAAGAACCTCTGAAACCAATCTCATTGTATATGGGAACTCCTCAACTGGAGGAATAACAGGTACTAAAGCTCTTTCAGCCAACGCACCATGACCTATTTCTCTTCTTCCTGGACCTCTTGAAGGCTTTGTTTCGCCAACAGAGTATGATGGGAAGTTATAGTGATGAATATATCTCTTAGATTCCTCATCATCAATGCCATCAAAATTCTGCTGTTCATTGACTGGGCCAAGAGTTGCAACAGTAAGAACCTGTGTCTGACCTCTCGTAAACATACCTGAACCATGAACTCTTGGAAGAAGTGAAACTTCTGCTGCAAGTGGTCTGATTTCGTCCATGCCTCTGCCGTCTACACGCTTTTGCTCATCAAGAAGCCAACGACGGACAACTGTTTTTTGTGTGAGGTAAAGGCACTCATCAATCTTAGCCTCGGAATCAGGATAAATTTCGTCAAATTTTTCATGAACCGCCTCATAGATAGGTTTTAGTCTTTCGTCACGAACCTTTTTATCATCTGTATCAAGAGCAAGCTTTATATCCTCGATAGCAAAATCTCTGATACCCTCGAACATTTCCTTTGCAGGCTTATTACTTGGATATTCAAACTTAGGCTTACCAATTTCTCTTTGAGCCTGCTTAATAAACTCAATGATTTTTTGGTTAGCTTCATGACCTGCCATAATACCGTTATACATAACATCATCAGGAACAATATTTGCACCCGCTTCAATCATAGCGATTCTGCTGTCTGTTGAAGCAACTGTAACAGCCATTTGTGAAAGTTCACGCTGTTTCTTTGTTGGGTTAATAATAAATTCGCCGTCAATCAAGCCGACAGAAACGCCTGAAATAGGGCCATTCCAAGGAATATCTGAAATGCTAAGAGCAAATGATGTACCAATCATTGCTGCGATTTCTGGCTGACAATCAGGGTCTACGCTCATAACTGTGCAGACAACAGAAACATCATTTCTCATATCCTTAGGGAAAAGTGGTCTGATTGGGCGGTCTATAACTCTTGAAACAAGAATAGCCTTATCAGAAGGACGGCCTTCACGCTTTGTATAAGAACCAGGAATTTTGCCAACAGAATAAAGCTTTTCCTCAAAATCAACAGACAATGGGAAAAAATCTACACCATCTCTTGGTTTTGCGGCTGCTGTTACTGCAACATGAACACAAGTTTCTCCGTATCTTACAAGGCAAGAGCCATTTGCAAGCTGAGCCATTTTTCCTGTTTCAATTTTCAAAGGGCGTCCTGCAAATTCTGTTTCATAAACCTTAAAATTTTCAAACATTTATTTTCCTCCATTTTAATATTTTATTGGCAAAAATTCTGTCTTTAGCAATGAAACCAAGATATAAGCTATGATGTGCAAAAAGTAGCTGTGACAGCTTAAATATCCTCGTTTCACTGATAAAGGCGAATAATTGCCTATTTCTAATAAAGAAAAGGCAGTCTGTGATATAAACAGACTGCCCCGAAACCGTATAATAGCAGAATTTAGCTATTTTCGGATTAATTTTGCAACTAAAATGCCTCGTCGAATCCGTATGCGAAATAACACACAATCGTGCAGCATTCAGCCACTTATTACTTACGGATGCCGAGTCTTGCTATGATTGAACGGTAACGCTCGATGTCAACCTTAATGAGGTAGTTGAGGAGTGAACGTCTTTGACCAATCATCTTGAAAAGACCTCTTCTTGAGTGATGGTCCTTCTTATGAGTCTTGAGGTGCTCAGTAAGGTCGTTGATTCTCTTTGTGAGAAGAGCAATCTGAACCTCTGGTGAACCTGTGTCGCCTTCGTGTGTAGCATACTCTTTAAGTATTGCTTCCTTTTCTTCTTTAAGCATTAATTTTTCCACCTTTTAATAAATTTACCCTACTTAAAAAAGCTGAATCTCAGAAAAAGGATGTGGAACTCCAAATTGAAATTATCAATTTTATGGCTTAAACCTATAACCGAGATTAGGGCAATCAGCCTTATAATTATATCACGCAAAAATCAATTTGTAAAGTATATTTTATATGTTTTTACAAGTTGATTTAAAGAAAAAATATTTCAAATTGTAGTTGATTTATATTATTTTGCGACAATGTTTACAAGCTTGCCCTTAACATAAATTTCTTTGATTATATTTTTACCCTCTGTAAATTCTGCAACCTTTGGTTCAGCCTTTGCAGCAGCAAGAGCAGTTTCTTGGTCTGCGTCAGCCTCGATTGTAATTCTCGCACGAAGCTTACCATTAACCTGAACAGCAATTTCAACTGTATCGTCCTTGCACTTGCTTTCGTCATACTTAGGCCATTCCTGTTCGCAAGCAAGTCCTTCGCCAAGCTTAAGCTCAGCAAAAACTTCTTCAGTAACATGAGGTGCAAATGGATTCATAAGAATTGTGAAAATACGCAGTTCTTCTCTTGTGATAGACTTTGTATTATAAATATCGTTGATAAGAGCCATAAGGGTTGCAATAGCAGTATTGAACTTCAAAGTTTCAATATCTTCAGAAACCTTCTTTATAGCCTTATGGAAGTTGCTTTCGAGTTCAGGACGGATACCGCCGTCTGTAAGCATTGATGCAAGTCCATAATATCTCTCAATAAATCTTCTGCTTCCCTTGATACCAGAAGTACTCCATGGAGCAGCCTTCTCAAAATCACCGATAAACATTTCGTAAACACGCATAGTATCTGCACCATACTCATTTACTATGTCATCAGGATTTATAACATTGCCCCTTGATTTACTCATCTTCTCGCCGTTTTCGCCAAGAATCATACCATGGCTTGTACGCTTTGCGTATGGCTCCGGAGTAGGAACTACACCAATATCATAGAGGAACTTATGCCAGAAACGGCTATAAAGCAAGTGGAGAGTTGTATGCTCCATACCGCCGTTATACCAGTCAACAGGTGACCAATACTTCAATGCCTCTGGAGATGCGAGAGCCTCATCATTGTGTGGGTCCATATATCTGAGGAAGTACCAAGATGAACCTGCCCACTGTGGCATTGTATCTGTTTCACGCTTTGCTGGCTTTCCACACTTAGGGCAAGTTGTATTTACCCATGAATCAATAGCTGCAAGTGGAGATTCGCCGTTATCTGTTGGCTCATATGATTCAACATTTGGAAGCTCAAGTGGAAGTTCACTTTCAGGAAGTGCAACTGTTCCGCAACAAGGGCAATGTACAATCGGAATAGGCTCACCCCAATATCTCTGACGAGAAAAAACCCAGTCACGAAGCTTATAATTGACCTTTGAATGTCCAACTTTCTTTTCTGTGAGGAACTCAACGATTTTCTTCTTAGCCTCATCAACAGTAAGTCCATCGAGGATTCCGGAATTAACCATAATTCCTGTTGCACAATCGGTAAATGCTTCTTCCTGAACATTTCCGCCCTTAACAACTTCGATAATTGGAAGGTCAAATTTCTTTGCAAATTCCCAGTCACGAGTATCGTGCGCAGGAACAGCCATAATAGCACCTGTTCCGTAAGAAACAAGAACATAGTCAGAAATGAAAATAGGAATCTGCTTGCCATTTACAGGATTTATAGCCTCAACACCCTGAAGCTTAACACCTGTCTTATCCTTAGCAACCTCTGTACGCTCAAAGTCAGATTTCTTTGAAGCCTCATACTGATAGCTACGAATCTCATCTATGTTTGTAAGCTTATCTGCCCACTTCTCAATAATTGGGTGTTCAGGAGAGATAACCATATATGTTGCACCATAGAGAGTATCCGGACGAGTTGTATATATAGTGAGTGTATCACCCGTAGTTGTAGAGAAATCAACCTCTGCACCTGTTGAACGGCCAATCCAGTTTTTCTGCTGTGCCTTAACTCTATCAGGATAATCAACAAGGTCGAGGTCATTAATAAGTCTTTCTGCATACTCAGTAATCTTGAGCATCCACTGTGACTTAACCTTTCTTACAACCTCGCTATGGCATCTCTCACAAACGCCGCCGACAACTTCTTCATTTGCAAGAACACACTTACAAGAAGTACACCAGTTTACAGCCATTTCTTTCTTATATGCAAGACCATGCTTATAGAGTTGGAGGAAAATCCACTGTGTCCACTTAAAATATTTAGGGTCAGTTGTGTTAATTTCTCTGCTCCAATCGAATGAAAGACCAAGTGCCTGAAGCTGTGCCTTAAAATGTGCTACATTTTGCTTTGTAACTTCAGCAGGGTGAATATGATTCTTAATAGCAAAGTTCTCTGTTGGAAGTCCGAATGCGTCCCAACCGATTGGATAAAGAACATTATAGCCCTCTAAGCGTCTTTTTCTTGAAACAATGTCAAGAGCAGTATATGAGCGTGGGTGTCCTACATGAAGTCCCTGTCCTGATGGATATGGAAATTCTACAAGAGCGAAGAACTTAGGTTTTTGGCTGTTCTGCTCTGCGTGGAATACACCCTTATCTTCCCAGATTTTCTGCCATTTTGATTCGATTTTCTTGTGGTCATACTTTTTTTCAAAGCTCAATTTATTTCTCTCCTTAGTTGCAATTTTGCGGTTATCCGCCGCTTGCATCGAGTGTTTCGTTTGTAATGGTTTTGCCCTATAAAAAACGAAACTTTTAATTTTATCAAGATTATTCTATATCAATAATTTCTCCGTCCTGCCATAATCTTTCGAGGTCATAATATTCTCTTGCCTCGTCAGAGAAAACATGGACTACTACATCTACATAATCAAGAAGTATCCAAGAATTCGAGCGATAGCCCTCAACATGGCTTACGCTGATTCCTGCTTCATCAAGCTGTGCTTCAACCTCATCAGCAAGAGCCTTAACATGAGTGCTTGAAGTACCTGTTGCAATCACAAAATAATCTGCAATCGCAGAAATATCCTGAATTTTTATAACCTTAATATCAAGTGCCTTTTTGCTGTCAAGAGCCTTAACAGCCATCTTTGCCGTTTCTAATGATGTCATATATTTCCTCCGTAAATTTATTTTTTCTTAAGAATAACCTCGTTATATGCGTCGAGTGTATCTTTTGCTATTGCAAGTCGTCTATGAGCCAAATCCTCTATGCTAAAGCTAAGTCCTTCAATCATAGCTGCTTCAAGACTTTTATCAGCCGCCTTGCGAATTTCATCTACACCGTCATAATCTCTTTCGGCAGATGTAAAATCAGAAATGAAAATTATCTTTTCAAGCAATGACATTCCACCTCTTGCAGTTGTATGATAACGAACCGCATTGAGAATATCTTCATCATCAATCCCAAGAACGATTTTGATATATCCACTTCCTGAAATTGCGTGCCAAAGCTTTGTTGAGTTTGCCTCAAGCGGAGAAAGCTCTATTCCGGCTTTCTTCATAATTTCAAGCTGTTCTTCCTCTGAGGTTTCTTTTGTAATATCGTGCAAAATTCCTGCGATAGCAGCTTTTTCTACATCAGCACCATACTTTTTCGCAAGTCGCACAGCCTCCTTAGATACATTCTTAGAATGTTCAAAGCGAGCATCCTTTAATCTCGGACGAATAATCTTTTCGTAATCCTTGACATTCACAGCACAAAACCTCCAAGCCATTTCATCAAAATCTAAGTTTATATCTTTTATATATGATAACCTATTTCCAAGCCCTCGTCAATGAGAACAGCCTGAACATATCCAATATTTTTTCCGTTTTTCAATAAAATAGGATAACATTTTTATAAATACAAGCCTTTTTCAAGAATATAATTTTCAACCTGCTTAGGAACGAGTTTATCAATAGATTTTCCATTCTCGATAGCTTTTCGGATTTCACTTGACGAAACCTCTGGCAAAGTAAGGTTAAGCACCTGTGTTTCAGCACCTATTGATTTCAGAAAAGGTTCTCTGTCGATAAGCTCTTGTCTGCCACCGACTCCTTTTCTCGGAACTCCGCATATTGTCGCAAGCTTAAAGATTATTTCTGGATTTTTCCAAGTTTCTATTGAAAGAAACATATCCGCTCCCATAATCAGAAATAAATCATCAGCAGGATAGATAGAATGTAATTCTTGCAAGGTTTCATAAGTATAGCTTTTTCCGCCACGCTTAATTTCTATATCAGAAATTTCCGCCTTTGGGATATTATCAATACAAAGCTTGCACATTGCTATTCTATCCTCTGGAGAAACTGGTGATTTAACCAATTTGTGTGGAGGTAAGAATGACGGTACAACAAGAAGTTTATCAAGATTAAGCTCACTGATAATTCCTTTTATAAGCTGAATATGTCCGTTATGTATTGGGTTAAAGCTTCCACCAAACATTCCTATCCGCACACGATTCACCTCATCTTGTTATATCAATCACTTTTTCTTAGACGCCTTTGGAAGAACAATTTTAGGCTCTTTGTCATTTCTTCTGTATAGAACAAACTTTGAGCCAATAACCTGTACAACCTCGCTGTTTGTTGCCTTTGCGATTTCTTCAGCAACTTCTCTTGGAGTAATCTCCGCAGAATTAAGAACCTTACCCTTAATAAGCTCACGAGCCGCTAAAGCGTCATCAGCCTGCTTAATAATATTTTCATTCATATTGCCCTTGCCTACCATAATAATAGTATCAATATCAACTGCAAGGGAACGCAAAAATGCTCTTTGTTTACTTGTCATAATATCTCCTTAAAATTTCTTTTCCTTTAATTTTTCTCTCAGCTTTTCAGCCAAGGCTCTGAGAGCCTTTCCTCTGTGGCTCATTGCATCCTTTTGTATGCTTGAAAGCTCTGCAAAGGTTTTGTTATCATCTGTGAAGAAAATTGGGTCATAGCCAAAGCCATTGTTTCCTCTTGGTGCAAAGCCAATCGAGCCATCGCAAGAGCCTTCAACCTCAATCTTACTGCCATCAGGGAAGTAACAGCAAATAGCACAAACAAAATGTGCTGTACGCTGACCATCAGGCGTATCCTTAAGCTCAATCATAAGCTTTTCAATCTTTTCCTCATCAGATGCACCCTCGCCCGCATATCTTGCAGAATAAACTCCAGGCCTGCCACCAAGAGCATCGACCATAAGTCCTGAATCATCTGCAATAGCAGGCATACCTGTTGCTTTACAAGCACTCTTTGCTTTAAGCTCTGCATTTTCTGCAAAGGTCTTGCCTGTTTCATTAACCTCTGGCAATTTCGCTCCGCACTCCTCTGCAGAAATAACGGAGATTCCGAGTGGTTTTAAAATTCTGTCAAATTCTTTAATTTTATTTTCGTTATGTGTAGCAGCTATATAAATCATATTATAACCTCCTGTAAAATAGGCAGTTTATTATTCTTCTTTGCTATCTTTTGTAAAAAGTGCTTTTGCAAAATCCGATGGATTGAATGGCTGTAAATCATCAATCTGTTCACCAACACCGATATACTTAACTGGAATTTTAAGGTCGTCCATAATTGCAAGAACAACTCCGCCCTTAGCTGTACCATCAAGCTTTGTAAGAACAATACCGGTAATTCCTGCGGCATTTTGAAATTCTCTTGCTTGATTGACAGCATTCTGACCTGTTGTTGCGTCAAGCACAAGAAGAACCTCTTTATCAGCATCAGGAAGCTCTCTGTCTATAACTCTGTTAATCTTAGCAAGCTCGTCCATAAGGTGCTTTTTGTTGTGAAGTCTTCCTGCTGTATCTGCGATAATTACATCACTTCCCTTAGCCTTTGCCGAAGAAATTGCATCGAATACAACAGCTGCAGGGTCTGAACCCTCTTGTTGCTTAATAATATCCGCACCAGAACGCTCTGCCCATATTTCAAGCTGGTCGATTGCGGCGGCTCTGAAGGTATCTGCGGCGGCAAGCGTAACTTTTTTTCCAGAACGAACAAGATTTGCGGCAATCTTACCGATAGTAGTAGTTTTACCAACTCCGTTTACACCTATTACAAGAATGATTGACGGCTTTGTATTTATCATCAATTCATTTGAATTGCCAAGCATATCAGCAATAACATCAGCCAATAGGTCGTGAATCATTGCAGGGTCGGTAATGCCCTCTTTTTTAACTCTTTTTCTAAGCTCATCACAGATATGCTCAGAGGTTGTTACACCTACATCGCCCATAATAAGCAATTCCAAAAGCTCCTCAAAAAGTTCCTCATCAATCTTTGTAAAGGACTTTAGCATTGTATCAATCTGACCGACAATAGCGTCCCTTGTCTTTTTAAGTCCTTCTTTTATTTTCTTGAATAAACCCATATATTTATCATTCCTTTACTACAAGAATATGTTTAAGACTCAATCCAAAACTACTGATTTTTTCTTTCCATTTTTCTTTCGTGGATATTCTCTGATTCTCACAACAAAATCAAGATTTACAGCTTCAACAGTATTTCCTGTTTCTAAAAGCAAGGCGTTTTTTGAAATTTCCTTTATAGTACCCTGAATTGAAGAGTTATTGAATGTATATATAATACATTCTTTATCTATAAAGTTTTTTGCTAGTTCCAACATTTTCTCTTTATCTCCTTTTTTTCTTTTGAGATTCACAATAGTATAATTTTCTTTTTGTTTTCTTAAAAAAAGAAACAAAATTATAGGAATCAATATTATTAAAAAATTCAATATATCACTTCCAAACAAAAACTTTATACAAGAAATATGCCTATCGAGCTTTCAAACCTAATTTTTGTTCGATTTCAGATGCTCTCAATTCAAGCAATTTAGATATACCCTCGTCCTGCATTGTAACACCATAAAGTACATCAGCTTCTTCCATAGTTCCTCGACGATGTGATATACAGATAAACTGTGTATTGTCATTCATACGGCGAAGATACTGTGCAAATCTATCAACATTAACATCGTCAAGAGCCGCCTCTATTTCGTCCATTACGCAGAATGGTGCAGGGCTTACTTTCATTATAGCAAAATATAGTGCGATTGCAACAAGAGCTTTTTCTCCGCCAGACAAAAGCTCAATATGCGATACAATTTTTCCTGGAGGTGAAACCTTTATTTCAATTCCCGTTGTAAGAACATTGTCTGGGTCTGTGAGAGAAAGCTCTCCGCTTCCGCCTCCAAAAAGCTCCAAAAATGTCTGCTTGAAGTTTTCGTTTATAAGTGCAAAACGCTCTACAAAAATATCCTGCATCTGATGTGTAAGCTCATCTATGAGTTTAAGTAATTCTGCTTTTGAGGTTTCAACATCGCCAATCTGAGTTTTAAGAAATTCATATCTTTCACTGACTTCCTTATATTCATCAATAGCCGAAACATTGACGCTTCCTAAAGCACGAATTTTTTGCTTTAATTCCGAAAGTCTGCGTTGTGCTTTTGGAACATCTGGAATTTCTGGAGCTTTTTCTTCTGCCTCACGCTTAGTAAGTTCATATTCTTCCCAAAGCTTAGAAATAATTGTATCATACTCATTCTGGAGATTATCTTTCTTTTCAGAAAGTCTTGCAAGTTCACCACCTAAGCGTTCACGCTTTGCAGTTTCCTCACGCTCGTCCTGACGGAGCTTTGTCTGCTGTTTTTCAAGCTCTATTCTTACCTGTGCTTGTTCAGTAATAAGGCTTGAATTTTCTTTTGATTGTTCAGAAAGAGCCTTAGCCTGTGCGGTAAGCTCATCAATCTTAGCTTTAAGCTCAATATTTTTTGCCTTAATGCTTTCACTCTCTGCATTAAGGGCTTCAATTCTGCCGCTTCCCGAATTTTTTCTAAGTATAAAGCTTTCTATATCAGCATTGAGAGCCTCTATATCCTTTTCAGTTGTAACAATAGAAAGTCTTGTTTCCTGCAAACCGTTTGAAAGTTCCTCTCTTTTTTTGAGAAGTTCTTCTCTACTCCCTGAAAGAGTTCCTGCGAGAGATTCCAGCTCGGATATTTTCTGCTTGTATTCTTGAGTGAGTTTTTCAGCCTCTTTACGCTCAAGTTTAAGTGATTCTATTCTCTCGTCAGACCTTGCATAATCTGTATTAAGCTCTGCAAGAAGTTTTTGAGTGCTTTCAATTTCAGATTCACGGCTCTTTTTTTCAGCCTCAATTTTAACCTTATCGCCCTGCATAATATACAGTTCGCTTTGAGCCGTTGAAAGTTCAAATTTTATTTTTGAACTTTGTTCTGATGCCTTTCTTAGCTTTTCGTTAGCCTGTTCAAAATCTTCTTTAAGCTTTTGTGCCTGATTCTTGATACTTTCGATTTCGCTTGCTCTGCCGAGAAGCCCGGCACTTTTTGCAAGAGAACCACCAGTAAGTGAACCGCCGGCATTGACAACCTGTCCATCAAGTGTAACAACCTTAAAGCGGTAACTATATCTCTTTGCAATATTTACAGCACAATCGAGATTTTCTGCTATAACGATTCTGCCAAGTAAAGAACCAAGAATACCCTTATAACAATCCTTACAGGAGCATAATTCAGAAGCTATACCGATAAAGCCCTCACACTGCTCCAAGCCACGCTCATTGAAATCTCTTGCTTTAATAGTCGCAATCGGTAGGAAAGTCGCACGACCACCGTTACAGCGCTTCAAAAATGCAATGGCCTTTTTAGCGTCTGCGTCTGTATCTGTAACTATGTTCTGCATAGCACCGCCAAGAGCCGTTTCAACGGCTGTACTGTATTCCTTAGGAACAGAAATAACTCTTGAAACAGGACCGTGTATTCCAGTTAAACCACCATTCTTAACTTCTCGCATAACCGTTTTAACGCTTGCAGCAAAACCCTCAAGATTGCGTTCCAAATCCTCTAAAAGCTTTGCTTTTCTGAAAAGCTGTTCACTGTCAAGACGAAGCTTTTCGGCACTGGCTTTCAATTCCTCGCATTGACGGCTTTTTTGCTCAAGCCTTAATTCACAACCCTTAGAAACATTGGTAAGCTCGGTTATTTTCTCATCGCAATCGGAAAGCATTCGTCCATAATCTGCGATAATCTTTTTGAGTGTTTCAATCTGAGATGTTCTTTCCTTAATGTTATTCTCAAAGGAATCCATTCTCGCACTTATTTCAGAAATTGATGTTCCCGAAGTCATATATTTAACATTAGCCTCGGCAAGCTCTGCTGTCAGCTTAGAAAGCTCTGCATTTATTGACATAAGCTTGTCACTGCTTTCGCTTTCACCGTCACGCAAGGTATTTAGCTTTTCAAGATATGTATTAAGGCTATCCTTTAACCTTGAAAGCGTTGTTTCTTTTTCCTTAATAAGCTGATGTTTTTTCTCGATTTCTGCATCTATCTCAACAGAACTGCGTTTTGTTTCGTCTATATCTGATGCAATTCTTGAAACAGTTTCCTGATTATGAAATATGTCGTTTTGAAGAACATTAACCTCTGCACGCTTGCCAGCCGCCTCCTCGTCAAGACGGAAAGTTTCTGAACGCAAGGTTTCAATCTTCGCTGTAATATCGCTCTGCTTTGAGAAAAGTTCTTCAGTTTTAGCCTCAATATCCGTAAGAGCCTTTTGCGTTTCGTCATATTGGCTTTGTGCTATTGCTATTTTATCCTCCTGCTCTCTCAAGAGCCTTGTAGATTTATCAATAGTTTTCAGCCACAAGCCTATTTCAAGACCACGCTTCTCTTCCGCATATTCAAGATACGACTTTGCTTTCTCTGATTGTATTCTAAGTGGCTCTACACGACCTTCGAGTTCAGAAAGTATATCACGCAAACGAACAAGATTTTCTTCGGTTCTGCCAAGTCTGCGTTCTGCATCAGCTTTTCTGTAACGATAGCGTGAAATTCCTGCCGCTTCCTCGAAAATCTCTCGTCTGTCCTCACTCTTTGCTGCAACGATAGAATCAATCTTGCCCTGACTAATCATAGAATATCCGTCACGGCCAAGACCTGTATCCATAAACAATTCGTGAATATCCTGCAAACGAACTACGGTATTATTTATAAGATATTCACTTGCGCCCGAACGATAATATCTTCTTGTAACGGAAACCTCGTCTTTGTCAAAATCAAGAGTTCTGTCGCTGTTGTCGATAGTAAGAGTTACCTGTGCAAAGCCTGTTCTTTTACGATTCTTTGCACCGTTAAATACGACATCTTCCATCTTTGAGCAGCGCAAAGTTTTCGGCGACTGCTCACCGAGAACCCAACGCATAGCGTCACTTATATTACTTTTTCCGCTTCCGTTAGGACCAACAACTGCTGTTATTCCCTTAGTAAAACTAAGTCTGGTCTTATCCGGAAAAGTTTTAAAGCCTTGAAGCTCAAGGGATTTTAATATCACTGTATCACCACATCTACAAATTATATTTTGGAGTTTCGCTCCAAAATTGACGGCAATTAACCGTTCTTATGGACAGTTTACATCATTGGCACTTGCCGAAGCTTCACCTCGTATCTTTCCAAACGCATTTCCTGACGAACTATTACATTAAATCCAAGTCGATTTAATCTGTCAATATTCTTGCGTTTTTGTCCGACAAACCTTGAAACAGAACGAGGATTGACATAAACCTCTATAGTACCTTTATGTATACCGCTCTTTTCAAGCTCTTTTATGCAGTTGCTATACATAATCTCGCTTTCACAAAGTTCACGAAAGGCAGGGTGAAATGCTCCTGCCGCCATACCCTCACGCAGACTGTCGCTATCGTGAAGTCCTAAACGAATGACATTTATGTGTCGATTTTCAAAGTACAGCAAAAGTTCAGCACAAAGCTTTACAGCGTCCTCGAGCGTCTGCGGCTGATAATCCTTAGACCTATATAGTTCATAAAGCTCTGTTCCCTTGATAACCACCGTAGGATAAATTCTGACCGTATCAGGATTGAGGTCGGCTATTTCGTAGGCACTTTCCCTGTCACGCTCATCATTACTCTTATAAAGTCCTGTCATCATTTGAAGTCCAAGAGAAAAACCGTCCTCAGAAATCATCTTTGAGGAATTTATAATATCGGCTCTTGTATGACCTCTTTCGTTAGCCGCAAGAACCTCATCATTCATACTTTGAGCACCAAGCTCTATTGCAGTAACTCCATACTTATGAAGTATATCAAGAATCTCGCTATCAATAGCATCTGGACGGGTTGAAATTCTTATACCTGCAAATTCACCCGATTTAACGACAGGAGCAGCAGCTGAAAGCAGACTCTCCATATAATTCTTGTCAATAGCCGTAAAGCTTCCGCCAAAAAATGCAATTTCTGCATTTTTAGTATTTTCTTTCAGACTTTCTCTTGCGATAGTTATTGCATTTTTCACATCGTTTGTGCAGGGCTGGCTTTGCTGTCCTGTGATTTCACGCTGATTGCAGAAACTGCAATTATGCGGACAACCGTTGTGCGGTACAAAAATCGCTACATTTGAGTGCTTCAATATCCCATCAACTCCAATGCTTCCCTTGCCGCTTGCTGTTCAGCTTCCTTCTTGCTTCTTCCGCCACCCTTGCCAATTTTATTGCTGTTAAGTCTTACCTCAACAGTAAAATGCTTATCGTGGTCAGGACCACTCTCGCCAACAAGAACATATGTTATTTTTTCTTCAGGATTTTTCTGAATAATCTCCTGTAAGGTTGTCTTATAATCCTTAAAGCTAAAGCTTCTCGGAGAATCTAATTCAGGCTTTACAAAATCCATAATAAATCTTCCAGCTGGTTCTATTCCTCCGTCAAGGTAGATAGCCGCAATAAGTGCCTCAAAAGCGTCTGCGAGAATTGACGGACGCTCATTACCATGAAGATTTGCCTCTCCATGGCTTAATCTTATAAAATCCCCGAGGTGTATTGTTCTTGCAAATTTAGATAATGTCTTTTCGCAGACAAGAGCCGCTCTCAGCTTACTGAGGTCGCCCTCCGGATAATTCGGACAATTCTTAAAAATATAGTCCGAAACCACAATACTAAGAACAGAATCACCTAAAAATTCAAGTCTTTCATTGCTTTTGTCACCGCGCTTAGATTCATTCGCATATGATGAATGAGTCAAAGCATTTTTCAGAAGCTTAATGTTTTTAAATTTATATTCGATAGCGTTTTCAAGCTCATCTAAGTTAGTTTTTCTTTGAGCATTCATAATTCATCAGCCTCCATTTTTCAGAACCTCCAGCTCACGCTGGATTTCTCCGATAACATCTTTTTCTGTATAATCTATAACCGATTTAATCGCACTGATAAAGGTATCCGCCTTAGCACTGCCATGTGTTTTAAGAACAGGCTTTGCCACACCCATAATAGGAGCAGCACCATAGTTATTGTAGTCCATATATGCTTTAAGCTCTTTCATATCTTTAAGAACAAGTGCAGCCGCAAGCTTTGTCTTAAAATTCTTCATAAACAGCTCTTTAATTTTAAGCATAAGAGCAGATGCAACACCCTCATACATCTTTACGATAATATTTCCAGTAAAGCCATCAGCAACGATTACATCAGCCGCATCGTGCGGAATATCTCTTGCTTCTATGTTTCCTATAAAGTTAATCGGTGCTTCTTTAAGCAATGCAAAAGCCTTGTGCTGAAGCTCACCGCCCTTGTGGTCCTCTGTGCCAACATTTGCGAGAGCAACACGAGGATTTTTAATTCCGCATATCTTATCCATATAAACCGAACCCATAATGCCAAATTGCTGTAGCATTTCAGGACGGCACTCAACATTTGCACCGCTGTCTATCAAAAGAACTTGTCCCTCTACCTTTGGCATAAGCGGAGAAAACGCAGGTCTTTTAATACCCTTAATACGCTTAACAATCATAGTTGCACCCATAATCAAAGCACCGCTGTTTCCAGCTGAAAGAAAGGCATCTGCACCACCACTTGCAAGAAGCTTCAAGCCAACAGCCATAGAGCTTTGATTTTTTGACTTCATAATATCGCCTGCCTCGTCCTCCATTGTTATCACATCTGGAGCATCTTCTATACCGATTCCTGCGATTGATATATTATTTTCTTTTGCGGTCTTTTCAATAATTTCCTTACTTCCTACAAGGATAATCTCAATATTATTATAAACCTCAAGAGCCTTAACACAGCCCTTAATTACTTCTAAAGGTGCATTATCTCCGCCAAATGCGTCAACTATAATTTTCATTGCAATTTACCAACCTTTCTTTTGATTTTAAGCAAGTGCGAAATCGACCTTTACTTTCTCAAGAGCATCTAAAGCACAAGCCGAATGTTTAGCTGCTCTTTCTCTTTTATCACGAATTTTTTCTTCAAGTGGAGGAAGTATTCCGATATTTGCACCCATTGGCTGAAAATCCTTAACACTCTCATCTGCAATATATCGTGACAAAGCACCTATCATTGTTTCTTTTGGGAGAGTTATTGTTTCGATATTATTTAGTCGTCTTACTGCATTAATTCCCGCAATAAGTCCGCTTGCACCAGATTCCATATAACCCTCTACACCCGTAATCTGTCCTGCAAAGAAAATATTTGCATTTTCTTTCATAGAAAAATCTGAATTTAATATTCTCGGTGAATCAAGAAAAGTATTTCTGTGCATAACTCCATATCGAATAAATTCCGCATCATGCAAAGCAGGTATCATAGAGAAAACTCTCTTTTGCTCTGGAAATTTCAGATTTGTCTGAAATCCGACTAAATTATACAGCGATTTTTCTGCATTTTCTGTCCTAAGCTGTAGAACCGCCCAAGGTCTGTGTCCTGTTCTCGGGTCACGCAAGCCGACAGGCTTCATCGGTCCGAAACGAAGTGTATCGTGTCCACGCTGTGCAAGTATCTCAACAGGCATACAGCCCTCATATACCTTCGGATTCTGAACATCTACACCATGCAAAGGTGTTCTTTCCGCTGAAACCAAAGCCTCATAAAAAGCCTCATATTCATCTTTATTCATAGGGCAGTTAATATAAGCATCATCTCCGCCCTTGTCATATCTTGAGGCGAAAAATGCCTTTTCCATATCAATACTTTCAGCCGTCACAATAGGAGCCGCCGCATCAAAAAAGCTCAATCCACCGCCACAGATTTTTTGTATCTCTGCGGATAATACTTCGCTTGCAAGAGGTCCTGCCGCAATAACAGTAATCGCATCATTCGGAATTTCTGTAACTTCCTTTTCAATAACTTCAATTAGCGGATTATTTCTGATTTCTTTTGTCACCATAGCAGAAAAATCATCTCTGTTTACTGCCAAAGCACCTCCAGCAGGAACAGCACACTTATCCGCACATCTCATCAAAAGAGAATCAAGTCTACGCATTTCCTCCTTGAGTAAACCTGCGGCACTTTCTATTCTAAGTGCCTTCAGAGAGTTTGAACAAATGAGTTCGCAAAATAAATCACTCTTATGTGCGGCTGTCTTTTTTGTTGGTTTCATTTCAAAAAGCCTGACATTTATGCCACGCTTAGCAATCTGATAAGCACACTCACAGCCTGCTAATCCCGCACCAATTACATTTATATACATCATTTCACCTCTTTTAAAGCCAAAGAATAATTTTTTATAATTCTTTATCTCAGCTTCGGTTTTACACATTCATTCTCAAACGATAGAAATTAGTTTGAGTTTTCCTACCCATCTATCCAATATAGCCAACATTCTTACAATGGCATTTTCACTGCTAAGGCTTTTTTCAAGACTCTGATTATCAAACTTGCTAAAGTAATCATAAAAAATATTATGACTGAATTTTCTATTGTTAATTATTTTCCTGTTAGTTATTTTTCAATATTCATTACATAATCTCAAATCACTAAACCAAGACATCATATCCCAATCAAAATAATCTGTTCTGAATACTTCTTTCCATCATAACGAATAGCAACACGACCATTATAGTCTGGAACTTTACTATACGAGGTAACAAAATATTAAATATGCCATCTCGGTGATTGTGCAAGCTATTCATTTTCTAGCTTATTTCGTATGCTATTTTATGCTGCCATATAAACTCCAATATCAGCTAAAAATCAATTTTCTTCTTCAAGTGGCTTTGAGAAACCGCAACCTTCTGCCTGACAGAAAAGTGTTGGCTTCTTGCCAGCTTTCTTATAAAGAACAGCTCCGCAATTAGGACATTTTTCTTCTGATGGCATATACCAAGAAACAAAATCACATTCAGGGTAATTTTCACAACCATAGAACACTCTGCCACGCTTAGTTTTCTTTACTATTACATCTCCACCACATTTCGGACAATGAACTCCTGCCTTAACAACAAATTTCTTGATGTTCTTACACTCAGGCCAACCTGGGCAAGCAATAAACTTACCATATCTTCCGAACTTAACAACCATTTGTCTGCCACAAAGCTCACAAGTAATGTCCGTTTTATCCTGTTCAAGCTCTATCTTAACATCTTTCATTTCCTCTTTAGCTTTTTTAAGAGTTTTATCGAAATCGCCATAGAAATCAGCAAGCAAATCTTGCCACTTGCACTTACCCTCTTCAACAGTATCAAGGTCACTTTCCATCTGAGCAGTAAATTTTACATTTACTATCTTCGGAAAACGCTCTTTCATAAGCTTAGTTATAACCTCTCCTAATTCAGTCGGAATAAGGGTTTTAGATTCACGCTTAACATACTCTCTTGATGTAATTGTAGAAATAGTTGCTGCGTAGGTTGACGGTCTGCCGATTCCATATTCCTCAAGAGCCTTAATCAAAGACGCTTCTGTATATCTTGCTGGTGGCTGTGTGAAATGCTGATTTGGCGAAATAGTCTTTACACGAAGTTCCATACCCTCTTTGAGTGGTGGAAGCTCTTGTTCGCTTTCCTCATCAGTATCCTTGCTTTCAACATAAAGAACTGTAAAACCATCAAAATCCACACGATAGCCCGATGCCTTAAAAATATAATTTCCTGCAAGAATTTCTGCTGATGTTGTCTTATGAATACAATCAGACATCTGACAAGCAATAAAACGCTCCCAAATGATTTTATAAAGCTTATATTGTTCTGGTGTAAGGCTATCCTTAACCTTATCAGGTGAAAGCTCTATTGTTGTTGGACGAATAGCTTCGTGTCCGTCCTGAGCGTTTGAACGAGATTTATACTTTCTCGGTTCAGCAGGAAGATACTTATCTCCCCATCTCTGCTGAATATAATCTCTTGCACCATTAAGTGCGTCATCAGAAAGTCTTAGAGAGTCAGTTCTCATATAAGTAATTAAACCGACTGCACCCATTCCCTCGATTTCAACGCCTTCATAAAGTTCCTGAGCAATACGCATTGTACGCTTAGATTGAAAGCCAAGCTTTCTTGAACATTCCTGTTGCAAAGTTGAAGTGATAAACGGTGGAGCAGGCTTTCTTGTTCTTCTTCCGTTTTTAACCTTACCAACCTTAAAGCTTTCGTTTTCGAGTTCAGCAAGAATCTGATTAGCTTTTTCCTCGTTGCGAATATCAAGCTTTATGCTACTATTTTTATCCTTAATGCGAAGTGTTCCCTCGATATTATCATAAAGTGACGCTGGGAAAGCCTTGCGTTCACCCTTTGGAATAAACTTTGCATCAATAGTCCAATATTCCTCAGGCTTAAATGCACGAATCTGTTCTTCTCTATCGACAATAATTCTTACTGCAACAGATTGAACACGACCTGCAGAAAGACCTTTTCTGATTTTCTGTGCAAGAAACGGACTAAGCTTATAACCAACAAGTCTATCAAGAATACGCCTTGCCTGCTGTGCATTAACAAGGTCTATATCTATACAGCGTGGATTTGCCATACCATTTGTAACACCTGTCTGTGTAATTTCATTAAATGTAACACGGTTTTTCTCATCAAGTGGCAAATCGAGCAAATATGCAAGATGCCAAGAAATAGCCTCTCCCTCACGGTCGGGGTCGGTTGCGAGAAAAATCTCTTCACTTTTTTCAGCACGCTTTTTAAGTTCTTCTGCAAGTTCTTCCTTTCCCTTAATTATATCATACTTTGGCTTAAAGCCGTGTCTTATATCAACACTTAAACGCTTTTCGGGCAAATCTCTTATATGACCCATTGAGGCAACTACCTCATAGCCCGAACCTAAATATTTTTTAATTGTCTTAGCCTTTGCAGGTGACTCAACAATAACTAGCTTTGACACTCAAGTTTCCTCCGTAATATAAATTTAATGCAATATTTATTTTATCTTAAAATCAGCCTTTTGCTATATATTTACCTCCGACAACTGATTCTATGTAGCCAAAAATTTCAAGCTCAGTAAGAGCCGAAAGTAATTCGTGTATAGGCATACCCGTTTTCGCTGAAATATAATCAGTTGTCACAGGCTCATCACTCAGCACCATAAATACATTTTTAGAAGCTTCTGAAACATCTGTCGGAATTTTTTTTATAGGTTTTTCTTCTGGTTTTGATTCTTCAATCGCAAAATCAGAAGTGCTGTCTACACTATCTTCAACAAAAATCGGCTTACGAATTTTTTCAACTTTTTCATTATAATCTATTTTCGCAAAATAATTCAAGTTATTCTTTTTAGTATCATACCAATTTAAAATATCATTTGGCTCTATTGCTGCTGAATATCCAAGCCTTAAAAGCTCATTAGAGCCTTTATTTTCTCTGAAAAAAATACTTCCTGGAATAGAAAAAAGCTTTCTTCCCTCTTTAATAGCATCGTTTGCCGTTATCAAAGCACCGCTTTTTTCTCCTGCCTGAACAATAAGTGTACAATCAGAAAGCCCACAGATTATTCTATTTCTAAGAGGAAAATTCTTTGCAATAGGCGGATACCCTGGTGGGAATTCCGAAACAACTGCACCATTTTCTGCAATTTTCTCATACATTGGAATATTTTCCATAGGATACCCAACATCTATTCCACAGCCAAGAACACTTATAGTTGTTCCATAGGCATTAAGCACAGCTCTATGTGAGGCTGTATCAACACCAAATGCACCTCCGCTGACAACTGTTGCCCCCGATTCAGCAAATGAAAACGCAAAGTCATTCGCTGCATTTAATCCTTGACTTGTTGCATTTCTTGAACCCACCATAGCAACAGACAATTTCCCGTCAAGCTTAGGCATTTTACCCTTAACATAAAGTAAAACAGGTGGTGCAGAAATAGCACGAAGCTTATCAGAAAACAGCTCATCATTATATGCTATAATATCATATCCAAGTCTTTCGCAGTCATTAAGAATTTTCCTTGCCTTAGATAAATCCTTATTCATAAGCTTTTTTATAATATTAGGCGTGAAGCAATCGCAGATTTTATAATCATACTCTGAAGCATTATAAAAAATTTCGGCTGTATTAAAAAAAGACATACCATTTTTAAAGGCAATATTATTAACACCAAATACACATTGCAGCCACAGATAGTATATTATATCTTTTCTCAAGAGTATTCCTCCACACAGCAACATATCACTTACTTCTGATAAGTTCCCACATCAAAATAGCCGCAGCAGCAGACGCATTAAGGGATTCAGCTCTTCCTCCCATAGGAATTTTAATTCTTTGTGAGCAGGCAGAAATAGTTTCATCTGTAAGACCCGCACCCTCATTTCCTATAAGTACGATTCCACTCCTTAAATCAAGTTCAGTAACAGATATAGCATCTCTCGGAGTTGCGGCATATGTTTTTATTCCTTTTTTAGTAAGCTCAGAAATAAACTCAGTAAAGTTTTCAGCAATGCAGAATTTCATTCTGAACACAGCCCCCATACTTCCCCTTGCGACCTTAGGCGAATAAACATCACAGCAATCTTCCGAAAGTATTATTCCATCAAAACCTAACGCTTCTGCCGTCCTAAGTATAGTTCCGAGATTAGACGGGTCGCTGATATTTTCCAAAGCAACATAACGCCCCGTATTTTCTATTTTATCAACTAAAATGCTTTTGTCAAGCATAGAAATAACGCAAAGCAAGCCTTGCGGCGATTTTGTATCGGAAATTTTCAAGAAAATATCGGCACTGACTTCAATTTTTTCGCAGCCAGAATCCGATATTAACTTGAAATCGTCCGAATATTTTTCCATAGCTTGTTTTGTATATACAAGCTTATTTATTTTTGCACCTGATAAAGCCGCATCTCTGCAAAGTCTTACACCCTCAACAGTAAAAAGGCCTGCATCTCTCCTTTGCTTTGCACTTTTTTGCAGCTTAATAATTTCTTTAATATTGGGATTATCTCTGCTTGTTATCATATTCATTGCACTTCTCTTTTATATATAATGCTGTTTCAGGTATTGCCATACCATTCTCATCAACTATAACATCTGCATATTTTTCATATAGCGGAATGCGTTCATTATAGAGGTCGAGCAAAGTCTGTCCTTCTTTTATAGAAACTCCACGCTGTGTAAGGTCACCAAGTCTGTTTGCAATTTCTTCATAAGGAAGTCTTATGTATACAACTATTCCTATTTTCTTAAAATGCTCCATAGCTTCTTTGCCATAAATAACACTTCCGCCTGTCGCAATAACAGAACGACTTACATCTATCGAAGCATTTATTTTATTTTCTATCTTATTAAAGCCATCTAAACCTTCCTGAGCTATTATTTTGCTTAAAAGTCTGCCATCTTTTTCCTGAATAAGCAAATCTGAATCCAGAAAGGAATATCCTATAATCTTAGCTAAAATTACGCCCACAGTACTTTTTCCACAGCCTGGCATACCTATTAAAATTATATTTTTCATATTAAAAATCCTTTTCATAATATAAATAAATGCACCTAAGAGCAAACTTAGGTGCATTGAATTTAATTATAAAGCAGCCTTAGCCTTCTCAACAAGAGCTGTGAAAGCCTGTGGGTCAGCAATAGCAATCTCAGAAAGAACCTTTCTGTTAAGTGTGATGCCAGCCTTCTTAAGACCGTTCATAAATGTTGAATAGTTAACACCGTTTACACGGCAGCCTGCAGAAATACGAGTAATCCAGAGTCTTCTGAAATCTCTCTTACGCTGTTTACGACCGATATAAGCATAGTTGCCGCTCTTCATTACGGCTTCCTTAGCCATCTTAAAATGCTTGCTCTTTGCACCCCAATAACCGCGAGCGAGCTTTAGTGTCTTTTTTCTTCTTTTGCGTGTAGCCAACGCACCCTTTACTCGTGCCATTTATATAATACCTCCGTTTTGTGCATTAAACCGTTCTAATCGGTAATACTCTTAAATTATTTGTAAGGAATGAGTCTTTTGATTTGTGCTGTATTTGTCTTATCAGCAACAGCAGTCTTTCTAAGACCTCTCTTACGCTTTGTTGTTTTCTTGTTTAAGATGTGGCTTTTGTTTGCATGAGCACGGATAACCTTACCGCTCTTTGAAAGCTTAAAACGTTTTTTTGCTCCGCTGTGTGTCTTAATCTTGGGCATTTTATTGCTCCTCCTTATTGTTCTGATTTGCTTCCATAAAGAAAGCACTTATATAGTCTTTAGTTCCGAATAATCGGTTTACTTTGTTTTCGGTCCTAAGAACATAAGCATACTGCGTCCCTCAAGCTTTGCTGGTTTTTCAATATTCGCAAATTCTGCACAAGATTCTGCAAATTTCTGCATTACATCCATACCAAGCTCAGGGTGTCCCATTTCTCTTCCACGAAAGCGTATAGAAACCTTAATTTTGTTTCCAGCCTCAACAAAACGCTTTGCATGAGCCAGCTTAGTGTTAAAGTCATGGGTATCAATATTGAGCGAAAGACGAATTTCTTTAACATCAACAACATGTTGATTTTTTCTTGCTTCTTTCTCTCGCTTAGCCTGCTCAAAGCGATATTTTCCGTAGTCCATAATCTTACAGACTGGGGGTTTTGCCTGAGGAGCAATCTTAACGAGATCGAGATTCATACTTTCAGCTTTAGATAAAGCCTGAGAAGCGGACATAATTCCGAGTTGTTCACCGTTTGAGCCGATAATACGCAGCTCTTTGTCACGAATTTCTTCATTTATCTGAAGTTCCTGCTTGCCTATGTTAAAGCACCTCCACACATAACTATAAAACGAAAACGCACGGTACAGCCGTAGCTATCCGTGCGTCAATAAGCATAATCAGAGAACGCAAAAAGTTCTCACAGAATAGTTATTGACCCATGACAGCTAAACCTCATAGGTGAAAGCGTACCGCTTTACTTTGTTGTACTCAAATAGTATATACTGATTTCTGTGTTTTGTCAAGACTTTTCGCATAATTTTATTTAGAATTTATCCTTTCATTGGGCGATAGAATATAGCCACATAATGATAAACTCCTCTATAACAATATACACCTACACCGATTTTTGTGTATATAGCCTCTCTGATATTACCTCCTTCTACACTTCTGTTTAGCCATACACTGACGGCAGATGCTGAGTCTGGCATTCCTTTTGCAATGTTTTCTCCTGCAAATCTATAATCCCCCAGACCCTCTTCTTCCAACAATGTATTCCAACCTGTGCCATCTGGTCGATTATCAGAGAAGCATTGACTTATTTCTTTTGCTCTTGTTATCGCAATAGAATCAAGAGAGACATCTCTTTTCAGTTGCATTAAATTTATTGATTTTCTATATTTATTTATCTCATCATATAGTTCATTAGCTTTTATAATATCATCTGTTGCACCCAATGTTGTAATACTTAAAGTAGAATAATCACTATAGCTTTTGCTCGAAGATACACTTCTGATTCTAAATTTATATGTTGTATTAACAGTAAGATTATCTACCATATAGCTTGTAGCATCAGAATTTAAGGTTGTTATTAATTTATATACTTGTGAATCTGGACTAAGCTGATAAATCTCATAATTTACTGCCCCATTTTGTTTTGTCCAACTAAGATTTACAGAATAGTATGTCTGTGAAACCGCCTTAAAATCCTTAACAGCTGGCAAACAAGTTCTTACACTAACGCTATTATAAGGTGAGTATGTTGTTATTCCTCCAGATACCAGATAAGCTCTTACTTTATAATTATAATATCTATCTGATGACAAATTTTTATCAGTATATGACTTAGCTGAAGTTGATGCAATTTTTACATATTTTCCAGTATTTATATCAAGTCTATAAATCTGATAGCCTGTCGCTGATGGATAATCCCAATTTAGCGTTATAGTAGTCGAGGTTGAAGTTTTTGAAGTAAAACTAACTGAAGTTGAAGTAGTTTTTGCATTAACTGCTGGACTTTTAGCACTTAAACCTATTGAACCATTAGAATTAACATAAGAAGCTATCTTATAGTAATATGTAGTATCTAAGTAAAGAGCTGTATTAGTATATGAAGTTGATGAAGATGGTAATGCTTTTATCTTGCTGAAATTTTTATTATCAATGCTTCTATATATATAATATCCTGAAGCATTAGATGATTTATTCCAAACAAGCTTTATAGCGTCAGTAGCAACCTCTTTAACCGCAAATCCTGATGGATATGATAATTTTGAACTGCTTATTGTTAAAGCATTTACAGCACTGCTCTTTGGGCCAATAGCTACACCTGTTGAAGTATTCTTATATGATGCAATAGAGTAATAATATTTCTTGCCAGCTGTAAGAGAAGTATTTGTATAAGCTGTTGTTGAGGCTTTAAGCGTCTTTATTTTTGAGTATTTTTTTCCGTCTGTACTTCTATAAACATAATATCCTGTCACATCAGGTGCTTTAGTCCATGTCAACTTAATTGCACTGTTTGAATATTCAGCAACTTTAAGATTTGATGGTGCTGGAACTGATGAACTGCTTGTTGCAGTAATTTTAAGAGAAGATGTTCTTTTACTTTTTGTAATTTTTCCGTTAATATCAGTATAAGAGATTAGAGCAAAATAATAAGCTTTTCCTGCTGTAAGTCCACCAACTGTATAAGATGTTGTAGATTGTGAATTAATAGTCTTTAGCTTAGTGAAATTTGAATTATCCGTACTATAATAGACCAAATAACCTGTTACACCAGCAACCTTAGACCAACTTAGTTTTGCAGCTTTGTCTGAATACTCTGTTACTTTTAAATTTGTTGGAGCAGAAACCGCTGCATTTACATTTTCCGCTGTCATAGGTAATGTCAAAAATACTGAAAGGAGAATAAGCACTGCCAAAACAGAGCTAACAACTTTCTTCCCAAAAACATTAACCATCGCTAACACCGCCTTTATTTTTCTAAAAAATACAGAAAACTCCATATTTTTATATATTTATTATATCACTCAATCATTTTATTGTCAATCTGTTTAATCTTTTTGTGTATTTTTATATATTCACTGATACAAAGATTTTAACCAATTTATAAACTGTCCCCTACAAGCATAACAAAAACAAGTGATAGCATAAGCCACCACTTGCTTTTAATTTATTTTAAATTTAAAATATTTATCCAAAGATTGCCTCATTAGCGATTGCTATTGTTTCTCTGAAATGATATGTTGCAAGAAGATATAACGGTGTATCGGCACTCACCGAACCAGTAGGATTTAAACCAACTTTTTTAGCAAGCATACTTGCTCTAAACTCGTGGAAACCGTCTGTAACTATCGCAATATCCTTGTTATATCCTTTTTCCTCAATAATCTTCTTAGAAAACTCAAGATTTTCCGAAGTAGTAGTAGATTCATCCTCCATAATTATTCTATCAGAAGCTATTCCCTTTTCAGTTAAATAATTATACATACATTGAGCTTCACTTATTTCCTCATTAGAGCCTTTTCCACCCGAAACAATACAGACTGCATTTTTATTTTCATTTAAGTATTCATATGCAGCCTCAAGCCTCTTTGAAAGCATTAGGCTTGGATTTTTCCCATTAACCTTACAACCAAGTACAACTACCGTAGAATTTTCGTTCGGAGCTTTTAACGCCGCTGCAATCATAAATCCACTAATAACCACAACATATGAAACACCAATAGTAACTAAAGAAGTAATAATCACAAGTATACATTTCCCAAGCTTTCTACTGCTGATTTTCTTACAAATACTTTTAAATTTATTCCAAAAAACAGAAACTGCAAGACCACATATAGATAAAAATAATCCAAGTAAATTGCCAATATCAAAAATAGCAACTCTCATAGGAAGTATAAACCAGATTGCCAATCCTAAAAATATCAACGAAAATAGTACTCTTAATATAATTTTAACAATACTCAATTTTTTCAAAACAAATCCCCCTTTTTTTCAACATATTCTAACATATTTCAGCAAAAATATTGTTAATAGATGTTTAAGAAATCTCAAAAAATCGCTAACAATTTTCTGACAACTTTTTAACAAACAAATATAACAAACTAACGATTAGCTAATCAACTTTTAATTTTTGAGCCTACATTTTTTAGTAGTGATAAATAAAACAGAAAGCCACAAATGAGCTTTCTGTCTTTAAAAACCAAATTTAATGTTTAAATTTTTTTCTGCTGATTAAGAATGATGCAATACTTATAGCAAGAAGTGACGCAACAAATATCAAAGCATAAATAGAATTATCTGCATCATCAGGTTGTTCTATTGGATTCAGTTCCTTACTTGGCTTTTGTTCATCACGATTACCGCCAGATTGCTGGATTGCTGACGATTCATCTTTACTCTCTTTATAAGTTCCCTGAGGCATAAGCCTTATCGTAATAACAAAATTTTCTGAACTCTCTCCGGTAGATACCTTAAATGGATTTTTCTCAACACAAAGCTTATTCGGAATATTGGTAAGCTTAACATTGTATTCACCTGCCGGAAGATTTGCACAAACAATCTTTCCATTTTCATCAGATGTAAAGCTTTTTGAATTTATTTCAGCTTCAACTCCGCTTATAGCCTTTCCGTTTTTATCAACAAACTTAAGTTTAAGGTCATCATATACAATAGTGTCGCAAAGTTTAATATCTGAAATATTATAAGCATAATCCAACGCTGCAAAAGCAACCTTATTTTGAGAGATTTTAAGTAGCTTCTTATCATCGTCATATTTCTCAGCAAGCTTTTTAAGTGCGACCTTTAGCTTTGTAATGTCATAAGTAAAGGTAGTGTTTCCGTTAGAATCAGATTTATGACCAACATAAACAATAGAATCTTTATCAAAGCCTATCTTAGCATCTTCCATAAGGTTATATATAGAGCTGCTATATTCATACTTTCCTGTTTTGCCATTATAAACTGCAACATATATATCAAAGCCTTGTATTGCATTATTATCATATCCCGAAATCTCAAGATAAGTTTTCTTATCTGCAAAATATGTCTTATATGATGTTTTGCTTGGTTTTTTGCTATCAACATTAAATTCAAAGCTTCTTTTTTGTTCTGAAATATTTCCCTTAGATTCCTCTATCTTACCACTTATTGTAAGAATGTATTTTCCATTGCTAAGTGACGAAAGTGCGGTATTTATTGAAGTAGAATCCTCATCAGAATTTGCCCTGTTTCTGTTAAACGGTTCGCTTTCATATATTATAGCTCCACTCTCGTTCTTTATAACACACTTAAAATCAATAAGATTTCTCTTAGCAAGCGAGCGTATGTATAATGTAGGATTTGTAGCTAATGAATTATTCAAAGCGGTTTTCAAGGTATTTGCATTAAATGAAATATTTCTCTCATCAAAAAGCTTAGTGAATTTATTATAACCAAGCAACATAGAATAATTAAATTCTTCTTCATTATTAGTTGAGAGATAAAGATAACTGCTTTGTTTATCGACCTTTTCATTGCTATCATATATAAAGCTGCCAAAAGCACTTTCCTGCGTATAGCTTCCAACAAAACCAAGTAATGACGAACTGATTGTCACATCAGCTTCTTGAGAAAAATAAACATATCCATCGAGATAAAATCCTGCTGAAAAATAAGCTTTTTGTTCAAGGATAAAAGCTGAATTGAGCTTAATTTTAACAGTAACAGTTTTAGTTTTATTCGCATCAATACTTATAGCATCCACTTCTTTATCATCTACAATAAAACTTGAAAGATAATTACTGCTTATAATATCCTCACGATATGTCTTTTTATTCTTTGAATCATATCTTTCAGAAGAAAGTATAAGTGATGGTGTTAGAGTAATTTTTTTATCAGTTATATTAGTAATATCAAGCTGGATTTCATATGAACCAATATCACTGCTTCCAAGAACAGTAAAACCGCTTGAAATATAAGCATTTGCACTTAAAGCATTATCTAAATTAACAAGTCCTGCTCCCTGCATTCTGACAGCTTCTTTTGCTATATCATCTCTATCGTTAATAATATCAGCTGTACTTGTTATAAGCTTATATGCAAGGTCATTTTTCTGTTCTGCTGAATATTTTTCAAAGCGTTTATCCTTATTGATATATTCTTTCAGAAGTGCAAGCTTTCCAGAAACAAGTGCTGATGAAAACGATGAGCCATTTGCTGTGCCATAACGATTATTCGGAATTGAAGAATAGCTTGGTGAAGTTTCAGCAAGCAGCGGATTTATCGAAAGACTTCCATTAGAACCGCAAGACGCATTTGAAGAAATCTTTTTGTAGTTTTCATTATCGCTTATAAGAATATATTCTGTTGAAATTCTTATTCCACCAGATTCCTCAAAATCTTTAATTGATGTATCCTTTACAATCGCAGTTGGAACTACTGTAGTTTCAGTAAGTTTCGTCTTATCATCACCAAAAATTACTAATGCTAAAGCACCTTTCTGCTCAGCAAGATTTATAGCAGATTCTATATCTTCTTGCTTATCAGATACGAAAATCACTTTGTTTTTAAGTTCAATATCTCCATCATTTTTTAGATTATCATTATATATAACATAATCATAATCTCCATCATTTATATTATAAAAAGAGTATTCACTTTTACTGTTAGAGCACTTTGGCAATGTATATTCTATTCTTTCATCATTATAAAGGAAAAATGGGGAATAGTTATTTTTCCCCTCTGCAGATGAAACAGAAATAACTCTTGAAAGTGAAGCTATCGGTGATGCTGTACCATCTTCAATAGCACTTTCAGAATCAGATTTTCCGAGGTTACCAGCAGGCATTACAACTGCTGTTCCACATTTATGAATTCTCTCAAACATATCATTAAAGCTTGCCGCAAAATCATTATCAAGCATTTTTTCACTGCCATAGCTTATATTTATAATATCCGCACCTAAAATAAGAGAATCCTCTATTGCACTTAAGATAACTGTACTATCTGCCACTTTTGATGAATCAGAACTACATTTCATAAGTAAAAGCTGACTATTATAAGCATTGCTTGCAGAAGAAATATTCTCTGTGCTACCTCCGATAATTCCTGCAACCATAGTTCCATGCTCGCAATTATCAGAAATAACATTAGTATCATTATCAACATAGTCATAAGCATATAAGAGCTTTTGGCTTATATATAATGTGGTTGGTGCAAATTCTCCACTTACACAAGCACGAAGATTAGAAATAAGATACATAAAATCATCTTGCTTATACTTTCCATTTTCTGCATCAAGTGTAAAAATTTCATGATTAGTATCAAAGCCAGTATCAAGAATCGCTGTAACTGTTCCTGAACCTGTCAATTCTTTTTCTTCTAAGTCTTCACTTATATCTTCATTGTTAGATACAGGAGTTGACTCATTTTCAGTATCTTCATAAGGATTAAGCTTTATAGAAAGATAGATACGCTTAATATTATCAAGCTTTTTAATTTCAGAAAGCTTTCCATATTCACAGCTAAAAGATACCGAATTCATAACAACAGAAGTTAAACTTATTCTATCTGATTCTTGTTTTCCTATTATATTTTCAAGCGAGCTTATAAATTTTGTTTGTTCATTCTTAATATTGGCAAGAAGTTTTTTTGTTTGTTCATCAGAAATATATTTTTGCAGATTTTGTTTTTGTGTAGATTTTAAATAGCTTTCACTTATTGATGCAGTGGCAAGCTCTGCTGTAACACTAACTATATCTGTATCTTTATATGGAATAGTAGATTCTTCATCTTTACTGATAAATTCTATCTTATCTTCAGTATTAACTTCATCGTTTATAACAAGTGAGGATTTATATATGGTCTTATCCTCCTCTTGCTCCTTTACAGTGCTTGTAAGAGGTAAGACAAAAATCGTTGTAAGCAAAAGAACCAATGCAACAACGAATGTTATTCTTTTTTTCAATGCAAAAACCTCTTTTGGTCAAAATTTTATTTTCCAAAAATGTAAGACTTTATTTTTAGGGTAATTGAATTATGATATTTAAAGCTATTATATCACATTTTCTGTAAAATGTACAATATATAATTATAGCCCGTATCATAATAGCTTTATGATATGGGCTTAATTTAAATCATTTTCAATTATTTTTCTGTCATATCTGCAACTATTCTCACCGCAAAACAATGTTCTCCAGTATAGCCATTTATTGCAGGGTGACCTAAGCAATTAACAAAAACTGCCGTTCCGTCTTTGCGTTTAATTCTATGCTTGAGATAAACTTCTTTAGAATCTTTAAGAGTATCATCTATTATCTTACGATAAACCGCTCTTTCTTCTTCGAAAATCAAATCATATTGTGTAAGCTGATTTTCTATAATATCTTCCCAAGTATAACCTGTTATTTCTGTAAAATTAGCGTCGCACTTTGCCAATTTAAAATCAGGTGTTAAAAGATAATGAGAGTATTTAAGAGGAATAATCCTTGCAGAGTTTTCCTGAATATCATTTTCTATAATAGAATCCATATCTTTAATTTTGTTATTTTTGTCTTTTTCAATCATTGATTCTACAAGCTTTTCAAATTCTGGAACTTTCAAAGGCTTTGAAAAATAATACCCCTGCATCAAAGCACAGCCTACACTGCTCAAAAAGAGTGCCTGCTGTTTTGTCTCTACACCCTCTGCAATAACAGGAATAGTGAGCTCATGTGCCATACGAATAACTGCTTTGATGATTTTTCTGCCCTTACCGCCTTCGCTATTGTCTTGATTTTGCAAAAATCTAAGATCCATTTTAAGTACATCAACCTGAACCTCTTTGAGCATATTAAGAGAAGAAAATCCACTTCCGAAATCGTCCATTTCAACAGTGAACCCAAGCTCATGAAGCTTATTGACAATATCAATAAGAACCTCTGGCTTGCTCATATATGCACTTTCTGTAATTTCGAGCCTTAACATAGATGCCGGAATATTATATTTTTCAAGTAAGCCAACAAGACGATTATCTATTTTATCATCAAGCAAATCAATTCGTGAAATATTGACAGAAACAGAAACAGGAATAAAACTTCCTTGGTCAAGCCATTTTCTCATAAGTTTGCAAGCCTGCTCCCAAATATAGTAATCAAGCTGTGAGATTTGTCCTGTTCTTTCCAAAATAGGTATAAACTCTCCTGGAGAAATCCAACCTAATGAATTATGTGTCCATCTGCAAAGAGCCTCTGCACCAATAATTTTATTTGTAACAAAATTAAACTGTGGCTGAAGCCATACGGAAATTTCACCGTTTTCTAAAGCACTTTCTATGCTTTGACTTATCACAAGTTCTCTCCATTGTTTATACCACATCTCTTTACCAAAAATTCCAAGCTGATTTCCGCTGGTATTTTTAACACTTTTTTGTGCAACATTTGCCCAGTCGATCATTTGATTTATATTTGGATTGCTCATATCCTCGGACTTTAGTTTATATATACCTGCTGCAATCTCTACACTATAATTGACGCCAGGTCTTATAAGATAGTTTCCGACTTTTTCACAAACCATTTCAAAGTTTTTGCGAATATCTTCTTCACCTCTAAATTTTGTAAGTGAAACCAAGGTATCGCCAGAAAATCTTCCACAAGCTTCATTATCTCCAAGAAGCTTGACAACAAGCCCAGCCCAATATCTTATAAGTCTATCACCAATTTCATATCCAAACAAGTCGTTTACAAATTTGAATTTCTTTATATCGCAAAACCATACAGCGTAACTTTCGTTTGGATTATGCTCTATAAGATATTTTGCACGCTTACGAAAACCATCAATGTTAAATGTTCCAGTGAGTTGGTCTATATTTTGAATTTGAATATCACCATCTATAAATTCTTTCTTTTGCTCACGCATAATGTGTATAAAACTTCTTTGTTTTATAGTAAGCATTAAAGCATTTTCAACTCTTCTGAGAATAGCCTCCTTAGTCATATCAGTTGAAATGCAATCGAGAACACCCATATCATACATATCTTGAATATCTTCCTGAATACCGTCCGCAATAAGCATAACAGGAGTATCTTCCAAATAGTAGTTATTTTTTAAATCTTTAAGAATATCAACAAGTGTTTTATCAGAAAGCTTATTAGCAATAATCATAAGGTCTATACTATAACTCTCTTCGACCAAAACGCGTAATGTTTCAGCGCCATTTTCCGCCTCTATAATCAAATATTTTTCTTTAAGAGCTTTAGAAAAAGCCTTACGATTTTCAGGATTGCTATCAGAAATTAAAATTCTTATTTCTTCATCATGAATTTTATTTATCATTAATATTTCCCCTCCTGAAACAAAGTTCATAAAATATATACACTACCCAATTTATAATATCAAATTTAAACAGATTTTTCAATATATAATATAAACCTTTAACATTATTTTTATAATTCAAAATAGACTTAAAAAAATTAAATGAAGCTTTTAATTTTAAAAATTCAGATATAAATAAAAAAGGAAAATCAACAATCGTGATTTTCCTTTTAATAAATTTTAAATTTTAAACACAACAGGTGCTTATATTGAAACCATATTTATTCTTATAGCCATCTGAAATATAATCTCCTTTAAGGAACATCTCAGCCTCGTCTATTCTTCTATAATATAGTCCCCAATAGAGTTGACCTCCTGCATGATGATAAACTGCAAATGTATTTACGAGCTTTGTTTGATTGACATGATTAAGGTCGCTATAGGATGTTAGTAAATCGTAAATATCCCAACCACCATATGTCCAGCCTGTGCCAAGGTTATATGAGAAGCTTACAAGAGCATCAAATTGATATTGATTTATTTTTATGTTGTTGTTCTTAGAAAATCTATTTACTGCACTTGTATAAGCACCCTCATTAACCTCCTTAACCAACCAAGCATAAGCTTCGTTCTTTGTGAGTGAATTATAGAAAATATCACCTGGATAAACAACTACACCATATCCAATTGTTGGAACTGGGTCATATGCCATTTGGTCACGCTCATAATGAGAGAGGAAACCTTCTTTTTCTGCGATAAATGAAATCAAATCATTACTTGCTCTGAGGTTCTGAATAGCTGTTGAACTCTTACTTGTAACCTTAGAAACAAATACTGTTCCTTTAGCATCGCTACAAGTACTCCATTTATTATTAAGATATGCGTAAGCAGTATAGTTAAATGTTCCTGCCTTTGTCATCTTAAGAGTACCCTTCCATATGTAATCATTGCCATCTTCTGTTTTAGAAGTAGCATTGACAACATATGTTTTATCACCAATAGTAACATTGAATTTAACAGCTTTGCGTTTCTTATCTGTAATAGCAACGAAGGTTACTGTTGAATTAAGCGTTGCGGAATTTGGATTTGTATAAGTGAATTTCAGTGGAGTAGCTGCAAGAACATTTACTACACAAACTGATTTATTTCCACTTGAATCTTTGGCTGTAATAGCAACCTGACCAACTTCTTTTGTTGTAACAAAGCCATCAGAAACAGTTGCTATTGAAGGGTCACTACTTGTCCATGTTATTCCTGATGAAGCATAACCTTCGAGGTAAAGTGTTCTTGTTCTGTTTACTGTTGCGGAATTTTGATTAAGTGAAATCCTGCCGTTTGAGTAAACATCTTTAACTGTAACCTTACAGCTTGCTGTTGCTCCAGCGGAGGTTTTAGCTGTAATTGTTGCTGTACCATTTCTAAGACCACTGACAACACCATTTCTTACTGTTGCAACTGATGTATTGCTTGAACTCCATATTACTGAGCCTGAAGGCTTGACTGTTGCGGTAAGCTTAACATTTTCGCCTCTTGATATTGAAGCTGATGTCTTAGAAAGTGTAACGCTTGAATTTGGTACAACTTTAAGATTGAAATTGTTATAAACAGAACCTGTATCATCATATGAATAGATTCTTGCTACACCCTCTTTGAGTGCCTTAACAGTACCATCTGCTGAAATTGTTGCAACCGATGTATCACTTGACCTATGATAGATGTTGCCACTTCCTGTTGATGTTTTAGCTCCTACATTAAAGATTTTTCCAACTGTAACAGATGTTGGTGAATTTGTAAGTGAAATTGAACTATAATCAGGATACTTAACTGTAATCTTAGTTGTTGCAAGAATCTTGCCTTGTGAATTTGAAGCTGATATTGTTGCAGTACCTTCGCTCATACCCTTATATTCACCAGACTGAACAACCCTAACTGTTGTCGGGTCTGATGATTTATAAGTAACATCAGCAGCAACTGGTGAAACCTTAGCAGTTAATGTTTTTTTCGCATCAACTGCAACCTTAGCGTTTGAGGGTGAAAGTGAAACACTTGTTGCAACTGGTTCTACAATATTAATATAAATGCATTTTGAAATTGTTCCTGTGCTATCATTAGCTCTTATTTTCACCTTGCCAGCTTTAAGACCTGTAACAACACCTGTTGATGAAATTTTTGCTATGCTTGAATCGGAAATATTGTAATAAACCTTTCCGCCCTCTTTAGAGGCTCTTGCGTTAATCTTAACTGAACTTCCTATTGAAATCTCCTTTGGCGGATTATCAATATAAACCTTATCATAATCAGGTTTTTTAACAGTAATTTTGGCTGTTGCACTACCTCCAGTAAGTGGATTTGTAGCGGTTAATATAGCCTTTCCCGCTGAAACACCTTTCATAATGCCGTTACTATCGACAGTCATAATCTTCTTATTAGAACTTGTCCATACAATCTTGCTCTTATCACAAGTTGATTTAACGCTTATGCCTCTGGTACTTCCTATCGCAAGATCTCTTGAGGATAATGAAAGCTTAATAGAAACTTCATCTATTTCAAGATATTCTGCAAAGCAATAACCTGTTCTTCCGTCGCTCAGCTTAACATGAACCCATTCACTATCTTTATTATCAATAATAGTAACCTTGGTGTCTGGGTCTATCGTAGTAATGACAGCTGAAGATGTTGTTGCCGACTCCCTCACATTAAGATATACTGTAGAAGTTGCCATAACATATGTATTGGCATCTGCGGTGGTTGTCGGTATAGCTGTAACTGTCACAGAAGCTGCAAGCATAAACGCACAAAAAGAAGCAATAATTTTAGTTCTTAGTGCAAATTGTGGTTTCGACGGCTTAACTTCTGGTGCTAACCTTTTTGCGTGCATATAGAAACTCTCCTTATTAAATTTTATCCATTACAATTATATAACAACTCTCTTATCATTTCAAGTAATTCAGGCAAATTTGTAACAATAAAATTACAAAAATCTTGAAATTACTACAAAATAATAACATATTTTTCTTAAAAAATTGCAATTTTTATAATCCATTGAGAAAAACTTTTGTCGAAATTTGATACTTTTTGCCTTAAAGCACAAAAAAGATGCAAAGCTCGAAAATCAAGCCTTGTATCTTTTAAAAATATTAAAAACTTTGCCCTTAAAACCCACAAAAGGCTTGAGCGAAACTTTTAAATATCTTATTAGAATTTTGGAAATTCGTTAGCTAATTAAAGTATCCAAAAATTTTTGGAAATATTCTGGCAATTCGGTTTCTACTGTTATTATACGCTTATCTCTTGGATGCTCAAAGCTGATATAATATGCGTGTAAACATTGGCCATTTAAGGACTTTATCGGATTTTTTGCAGGTCCATATACAATATCTCCAGCAACAGGGTGTCCAAGCTGTGCCATATGAACTCTGATTTGATGCGTTCTGCCTGTTTCTAAAGTAAGCACAATATGAGTAAAACCATTATATCTTGCAATAACCTTTACATGGGTAATCGCATTTTTACTATTTTTATAGGTTACAGCCATCTTTTTTCTATCTTTTGGGTGTCTGCCTATTGGTAAATCTACGGTGAAATTATCCTCTTTCAAATTACCATAAACAACCGCCTGATATTTTCTTGTAAAGCTGTGTTCCTTAATCTGTTCAGCGAGTCCTCTGTGTGCAAAATCATTCTTTGCAACTATCAGCAAACCACTTGTATCTTTATCTATTCGATGCACAATACCTGGTCTGAGAACACCATTTATTCCAGAAAGTGAGTCACCGCAATATGCAAGCAAGGCATTTACAAGTGTTGAATCATTATTGCCTGGGGCTGGGTGAACAACCATTCCCTTTGGCTTATTGACAACAAGTAAATCATCATCTTCATAGCGAATATCGAGCGGAATATTCTGTGGTTCAATCTCAAGCGGTTCGGGTTCAGGCTCGCTGAAACAAATTCTATCGCCATTTTTAAGCTTACAGCTTTTTGCAACAGCCTTGCCATTAACAGTTACGCTACCTGTTTCAATAATGTTCTGCACAAGCGAACGAGAAAGCTCAGAATTATCCGATATGAACTTATCAAGTCTTATCCCCTCATCAGAAATATCAGCAGTTAAAATTATCTCACTCATCAGAATCTATCCTCTTTGGCTTATCATCTTTTTTATCGCTGAAAAACAGTACAAAAACAACCATAAGCACTGCACCTATTGTTATACAATAATCGGCAAAATTGCATACTGGCGGAAAGAATGAAAGCTGTAAATAATCTACAACAAAGCCTCTGAAAAGTCGGTCTATTAGGTTTCCTATTCCACCACCTATGATAAGCGTTACACTTGTAAGAAATAGCTTATTGGTGATTTTCTTCTTGATAATTACATAAAAGAAAAGTGCAACCATAAGAATTGTAATAATCGCAAAAATCCAACTCATATTCTGCATAATGCCAAAAACAGCACCTCGGTTTTCAACATATGTTAGTGTAAGAAGATTACCTATGAACGGAACATTATCTCCACTTTGTAGATTTCCTAAGACGAAATATTTTATAACTTGGTCAATAATAACAAGAGCTGCGGAAATTACCGCCGTAATAATTGCTGCCAAAATAACTCCTCCCAAATATAAATGAGTTCTGTCAAAAGCTTTAAACATATAATAAAAATTCGCTCCAAATTTATGGGTTGGAGCGAATTTATTATACTATATTATATGCGATTATTCAAGAACTTTTGCACAACGCTCGCAAAGTGTGATGTGCTTAGGATTCTTGCCAACTGTGTTGCTGAAGCACCAGCAACGCTCGCACTTTTCACCTGCTGCGTGAGATACTTCAACTTTAAGTTCTGTTGCACTCTCGTCATTTACGATTTCAATTTCAGAAACGATATATGCAGCTGTAAGCTCACTCTCTACGGACTTGAGGAAGTCGTACATCTCGCCTGTGCATTTGAGTGTAATCTTTGCTTCGAGTGAAGAACGGATTTCCTTTGCCTTGACAGCAACTTCGATTGCTTTCTTAACAATATCTCTTGTTTCGTGGATTCTATCCCACTTTGTGATAAATTCTTCATCAGCATTGATACCTGTCTTTTCAGGCATAGAGTTGAATACTACATTCTCTGCATCGTCATTCTTGCTGTGCTTCATATACTTCCAGATTTCATCAGAAGTGAAAGCAAGGATTGGAGCAATCATTCTTGTCATAGCGTCAAGAATGATATAAATTGTAGTCTGAGCAGCACGACGAAGCTCACCATCGCTCTTTTCTGTATAAAGTCTATCCTTGAGAACATCAAAGTAGAAGTTACTCATATCTACAACGCAGAAATTGTGAACAGCATGGAATACCTGATGGAATTCAAAGCTTTCATAACCCTCACGAACCTTATCGTTAAGCTCATCAAGCTTCATCAAAGCCCACTTATCAATAGGAAGGAGCTTATCGAAAGATACAGAATCTGTATCTGGCTCAAAGTCGTTGAGGTTTCCGAGGATATATCTTGCTGTATTTCTAATCTTTCTGTATGCTTCTGAAAGCTGTTTGAGGATTTCCTTAGAAATTCTGATGTCAGCATGATAATCTGATGATGCAACCCAAAGACGGAGAATATCTGCACCATATTCGTTGACAACATCTGATGGGTCAATACCGTTGCCGAGTGACTTGGACATCTTCTTGCCCTCTCCGTCAACAACCCAACCATGAGTTACAACTGCCTTATATGGTGCTTCACCTGTTGTTGCAACAGATGTAAGGAGTGATGACTGGAACCAACCTCTATACTGGTCTGCACCCTCAAGATAAAGGTCAGCAGGTCTTCTGAGGTTTGGTCTTTGACCGCAAACTGCTGCGTGTGTTACGCCTGAATCGAACCAAACATCCATAATGTCTTTTTCTTTATCAAAATCTGTGCCACCGCACTTAGGGCACTTTGTACCCTCTGGGAGAATTTCGCTTGCAGACTTCTTGAACCAAGCATCAGAACCCTCTTGTCTGAACAACTCGGAAACAGCCATCATAGCTTCTTTATTTATATAAGGTTCACCACATTCTTTGCAGAAGAAAATCGGAATCGGAACGCCCCATTTTCTCTGTCTAGAGATACACCAGTCTTTTCTGTCACGAACCATATTTATGATTCTGTCTTCGCCCCAGCCAGGAATCCACTTAACGCCCTTGATTGCTTCTACTGCCTCGTCCTTGAAGTCTTCAACGGAGCAGAACCACTGTTCTGTTGCTCTGAAGAGAACTGGTTTTTTACATCTCCAGCAGTGTGGATATTGGTGGATAATCTTCTTTAATGCAAACAATGCACCAATTTTTTCGAGGTGCTGTGCGATAGGCTTATTTGCTTCTTCTGTTGTAAGTCCTGCAAACTGACCTGCTTCTTCTGTAAGCTTGCCATGAGCGTCAACTGGTACAACAATCGGAATTTCAGGATAATTTCTGCAAACCTCATAGTCGTCAAGACCGTGGCCAGGTGCTGTATGAACACAGCCTGTACCGCTTTCAAGAGTAACATGGTCGCCAACGATTACAAGAGATGTTCTGTCGATGAATGGGTGAGCTGTTTTCATATACTCAAGCTCTGAACCCATAATTGTGCCAACAACTTCATAATCTGTGATTCCTGCTGCTTCAAATGCAGATGCGTAAAGCTCCTCTGCCATAACGAAATATTCGTCACCGCTCTTGACCAAAGCATAGTTGAAGCGAGGACCAACGCAGATAGCTACATTAGCAGGGAGTGTCCAGGTTGTAGTTGTCCAAATTACGAAATATGTCTTGTCAAGGTCTGCTCCAAGAGCTTTGAGCTTACCCATATCGTCTGTAACCTTGAACTTTACATAGATTGAATGGCATGGGTCTTCTGCATATTCAATTTCAGCCTCTGCAAGTGCTGTTTCGCACTCAGGACACCAGTAAACTGGCTTTAAGCCTTTATAGATATAACCCTTGCAAGCCATTTCTGAGAAAATCTCAATCTGCTTTGCTTCAAACTCGTGCTGAAGTGTGATATATGGATTATTCCATTCACCGATACCACCAAGACGCTTAAACTGGTTACGCTGGTCATCAATATATCCAAGTGCAAACTCACGACAGATTTTTCTAAGCTCTATATCGTCAATAGTTGTGGAGTTACCCACACCTGCTTTTTTTCTTGCTTTCAGCTCTGTTGGAAGTCCGTGTGTATCCCAGCCTGGAACATAGGGTGCTTTAAAGCCAGACATATTTTTATAGCGGACGATAATATCCTTGAGAACCTTATTAAGTGCTGTGCCAAGGTGAATATTACCATTAGCATATGGAGGTCCATCATGAAGTACGAAAAGAGGCTTGCCCTCGTTCTTCTCCATAAGCTTTTCATAAACGGAGGATTCTTCCCAATGCTTTAACATAAGAGGCTCTGACTTTGGAAGTCCTGCCCTCATCGGAAAGTCCGTTTTAGGTAAATTCAGTGTGTTATTATAATCTTGAGCCATTATCTTTTACGCTCCCTTTTTATAAAATTATCACTTTTTACTGTGAATATCAAAATCTGAACCAAACTTAAAGTCATTAAATTTGACTTCTTTATCCTCTGCAAATCTTGAAGCCTGTTCAATAGGCTCTCTTTTTACCGTTGAAGATGAGCTGATGTCTATGTTATCTTCAATTTCTTCATCAACTGGTTTCTTCTCTATTGTTTCTTTTTTATGCTCTACTGAAGCAAAAACTGTTTCAACAGGTGTTCTTACAGGCTCTTTTATTTCTTCGTTAACTGGTGCTTTTTTCTCTTCAACTGGAATTTCAACAGGCTTTTCTTCTACTACCTGCTTTGTTTCTTCAACAGCTTTAGCTTCTTCGACAGGCTTGGTTTCTTCAGCTTTCTTTTCTTCTGCCTTTGGAGCTACTATCTCCTTCTTAGGTGTAGGATATTCCTTATCAATTTCCTCATCAGTTCTAATTTGTGCCTGAATATCTGTAATATTCTTTACGGCTGTAATTTGTGCTCTATATCTCTTCAAAAGAACGGATTGGAAAGCTTTAACATCGGCTGTAATTTTCTTAAGAAGCTCTTTTTGTCTTTCAAGCTCAAGGTTGCCAGCAGCTATTGCACGACGGCTATTTGCTGTTGAATCAGAAAGAAGCTTATCAGATTTTTGCTTTGCATCTGTCATCATAGCATCAGACTTTTCCTGAGCTTCTGTAAGCATAGCGTCGGATTTTTCCTTAGCTTCCTTAACCATAGCATCTGCCTTTGCCTTGGCATCTCTGAGAATTACATCTGCCTTATGATTTGCTTCTCTTATATTAGAATCTGCAAGTCTTTGTGCACTTAGAAGAACGCTTCCTACGCTTTCTTCTGTAGAGCGATATTCCTCAACCTTTTTTGCAAAAATATCGAGCTTTTTAAGATAATCATCTCTCTCGTGGAGAATATTATCTACAGTTTCAATAACGCTATCTATAAAATCATCGACATCCTCTGTCTGATAACCATTTCGTGCTTTATGAAAAGTTACATTTTTTATTTCTTCAAGTGTAAGCATATAATCTCCCTTTCCTTATAATGACAGTATCGGACAGACGCAATAATGCCTCTGCCCGAAATTTGAAGCGGATAAGCTTCGATAGATTTTACATATAAAGTCCGTTGCTTTCGAGTTCATCGAGAACTTCTTCACCTGTAAGGTCAACATTATTCGGAGTAATCATATATGTATTAGAAGCAACTCTGCTGATTTTACCCTGATTTGCGAACGCTACACCACTAAGGAAATCGAGAATTCTTCTTGCCATATCCTTATTTGTATTTTCAAGGTTAAGGAGGACTGTGTGCATCTTCATAAGTTCAACAGCAATATCCCTTGTTTCTTCGCCAAAACGCTCAGGCTTGAACAATACTACCTGCAAACGAGCAGTTGAGTTGATATTGACAACCTTACTGCCAGATTGAGATGGTCTTGGTGCAGTTTGTCTTGGTGCTGATCTTTGTACATGCTGTTGAGGTGGTTCTGGCTCTTCGTATGCTGGGCCGTACTCCTCTTCTGTTTCGTAAACTCCGCCGTCATCAACTGCGGATTCATTATCATAATAGCTATTATCTTCGTATTCCACTTCGTCCTCCGGTGGTTTCCACATATCTTTTAATTTATTCATAATGCCTGCCATTTAAAATTTCCTCCTTAGATTATGTATAGCTTCTTGCTCCGAAAAGCCCGCTACCTATTCTTACCATATTAGCACCGCAAAGAATAGCCTCATAATAATCAGCGGACATTCCCATAGAAAGATAATCCATAGATATATTATCCATTGTTTTGCCCGAAATGTCAACAAATAAATTGTGCATATCTTCAAAATATTTACATAATTCTGTTTTTTCTGCACAAATTGGTGGAATAGCCATAAGTCCTCTTACCTTTATTCCTTCAAAATGCGATATTTCGCCAAGAAGCTCATAGAGCATATCGGGGTTAAGTCCTGTTTTATTTTCCTCTCTGCCGATATTTACTTCTATAAGCACATCTGTTGTTATGCCTTGATTTGAGGAGACCTTAGCGATTTCTTTTGCAAGCTTAATACTATCAACAGATTGAATCATACTTACTTTTCCAACAATCTGCTTAACTTTGTTTGTTTGCAGATGTCCGATAAGATGAAGCTCACAATCACCAAGCTTATAATCATCATACTTTGAATTAAGCTCCTGAACCTTATTTTCTCCGATATATTTCAGTCCAAGGGAAATAGCATAATTTATAATATCGTATGAAACTGTTTTTGTTGCGGCAAGAAACTTTATATCTTCGGGCTTTCTTCCTGATTTTTCAGCAGCCTCTGCTATTCTTGCCATAATATAATCATAATTCTGCTTAACCTGTAAGAGTCTTTGCTCATACTCAGTTGATAACTTTTCCGTCATATAAATCCACTCCTTCAACAACAACCTTATCATAAACCTTTATCGTAGAACCAGAGAACAGCTCATCGTCATCAGGCTCTTGCTTACAGATTACGAAACCGCTATCTGAATAGAGCGGAACAACCTCTTTGAAATTGATTTCGTTTCCATACTGAACATAAACGCCTGAAACTTTTTTGCTGACTTCTTTTTCTTTACCGTTCTTGTCTTCGGTTGTTATTGTAATTGTATCTTGATGAATTGCTGATTCTGGAACAGAAATTCCTGTATATGAATTCATATTTATTGCAATAGTTCCCGAACGAACTGAAAGCAAATTTTCATTCATATCTGTTCCTCGGAAAATTGCAACGCCATCTGATTTGCTATCCTTACGATTTATGCTTACAAGAGTAACATTTATATTTTTAAGTGATGCTGACTGCATTGTAAGCGTCATCTGGTTATCTTTGTATTCATTTAGCTTAATAGCCTGTTCGCTTGTAACTGGACAAGCAACATACCAAAATACATCGGAAACCACCTTTCCTACTGCATTATCGTAAATTTTTTTGCTGGAATTTTTTGCCTTATTTAAATCTTCAGGCATAATAGAATCAATATTTTTTATATTGAGAACATTTTCATAGCCGTCAAGCTCACTTGTAAAATAGCCTGCAACTGGAGCTGTAAGGTCTGAAATCTTCTTGCTTGAAGAACTTTTCATTTTGTCAATTTTACTCTCAAGCTCTGAAATTTTCTCACTGAAATCTTTAACCTTTCCTGTGAGAACCTGTCGCTCATTGATATTATATATTATTTGGTCTATGCTTTCATCAGATTTTGAAAGATTACCATCATTCTTATTTATTGCCATATCAATAAGATATGTTGAAATATTCTCATCAATAACATCAGGTGTAACTGAAAGGTTTTCTGCACTGCTCTCTAATTCTTTCAAGACTGCAAGCTGTTGCTCAAGACTTTGCAGCTCGGCTTGTTTTTGTGCGTCTTCTGCTGAATTATAAACTTCGGCAACTTTTTCACCCTTAGAAACCTTATCCGTATCTTCCATTTTATAGGAAATGACGCCACCAATATTTTTTGAATTCATAATGGTTTCACTTCTGATAAAATATCCGTCTACATCAAGAGATTCTGTCATAGTAGAGTAAGTTGCAGATTCTGTTCTTATATTCTTGAAGCTTGCATTGCTTAAAAGATAAATTACATAAACAAGCAAAAGCACAGAGAGCAAGGCAATAATTATTCTTCTGATTATAGATTTATCCACATACTCACCTCTCTGAATCAGTTTACCTTATGATTATACTACATCATTTTCCGATTGTCACGATTTTTGACATTTATTATAATATTTGACGGATTTTTGTTGTCAATTAAGACTTACTTTAGGAATATTTTAAAAAATTCCATTCATTTATCAGCCTTTCACTCTCTGAAAGAATATCAAAGCAATCGCACTCTAAAAACTTTACATCTTCGCATCGTCTGAACCATGTGAGCTGACGCTTTGCATAGCGTCGGGTTTCCATTTTGAGTTTTTCGACTGCATCTTCAAGAGAACATTCGCCATCAAAATACGGCTTAAATTCCTTTATTCCAATAGCCGCCGAAGCTGTTTTTCCTGGGTTTTGATTAAAGAAAGCTTTTGCTTCATCAAGGATTCCTGCTCCAAGCATTTTATCAACACGAAGATTTATTCTGTCATAGAGCTTTTGTCTATCCTTATAGGTAAGGCAGATTGTGAGATAATTATATGGCGAAGGCTTTTCTTTTGAGCGTTTCATCTGTTCGCTCATTGTTATTCCTGTATTTCGATAAATCTCAATCGCACGAATAATTCGCTTACCATTATTAGGGTGAAGTGTTGACGCAGTTTCAGGGTCAAATTCTGCAAGCTGTTTAAGCAGGACTTTTCCGCCCTCTCTCTGATATTGTTCATTAAGCTCTGCACGAAGTTTTTCGTCAATCTTTTCTTCGGAAAATGTTATATTTCCAACAAGAGATGAATAATAAAGTCCCGTTCCACCGACAAGTATGGGAAGTTTTCCTCTTTCGTATATCTCTGCAATGACCTTATGAGCAAGCTTGACATAATCTGAAACGCTGAAAGCTTCTCCTATCGGTAAAAAATCTACAAGGTGGTGCGATATTCCACGAGCCTCTTCTTTTGTGACCTTTGCGGTCGCAATATCCATACCCTTATAAATCTGCATTGAATCACAGGAAACTATTTCGCCGTTATATCTTTCGGCAAGTTCTACTGAAAGCCCTGTCTTGCCCGACGCTGTCGGACCTACTATGCAAAGAAGCGGTATCTTATTATTCATATCTTAATCATACCCTCATAAATCTTTTTTCGAGTTCATGTCTTGTCATTGTAAAACAAATCGGTCTGCCATGCGGACAATATTTTACATCAGGATTTTCCATAAGCTCCTCAACAAGAGCCATAAGCTCTCCCTCACTGCTCTTATCACCAGCCTTTATTGCGGCTCGGCAAGCAACATTCTTATAAAGCCAATCCATCTTCTCGGTCATAATATCTCGCTTATTTTTTGCAAGATAGCCAGCCATTTCTACAACAGTGTCGGATATATCGTCACGCTCAACAATCTGAGGTGCTGCTCTGACTACAACCGTACCCATTCCGTAATCGTCAATCTCAAAACCTGCATCTTCCATAGCTGAAAGGTTATTTAAAATTGCGTCATATTCGGTTTTATCAAGCGTTACTGTTATAGGCTCAAGGAGCATTTGAGCATAATTTTTGCCACAATCACGCCTTAGCTTTTCATATAAAAGTCTTTCGTGAGCGGCGTGTTTGTCAATAAACAGAATTGCATTGCCTTTTTCAAGAATTATATATGTTGCAAAGGCTTCGCCTAAGAATTTCATAGGAGCATCAGACTCGCTATCAAGCCTTACACCTGCTATACTCAGAAAAGAATCAATAAGCTTGTCCTGATTTTTTACAACGGACGGCTCATTATCTTCTTGTAATATAGTCGGCTTGTGAGATGTTTCTTCACCTTCTGTAACAGCTTGAATTTCTTGCTTTTCGGAATTTTCTATTTCTGATTTTGCCTTTTCTAATTTTTTGCGAACGCTTGCCGTATATGGGTCAACTGTAACGCAATCAGAAACCATTATCGGAGAAAAGCTTGAAGGCTCAGGCATAAATATTTCAGGCTCATTTTTATCTTCTTCAAGATTATCAAACTCAACACTTTTTTGAATGGATTCTTTCTTTGAATCTCCTTTAAGAACCGAATCCTTTTCAGAAATTTTCTCAGACTTTTCAACAGGTTTTGCTGCTTTCGGTTGATAACTAAACTGTAATTGCTCGTTTTCAGCCTTGGTGGCTGTTTTTTCTAAGATTTCAGGCTTTATAGGTTCTTCCTCTTTTATAGGAGAGCGGTTATCTCCACTTAAAAGTGCCGATTTAACTCCATGATAAACCGCATCGAAAATAGGTCTTTCATTTGTAAATCTTACCTCAAGCTTTGAAGGATGAACATTGACATCAAGAGTAGAATAATCCATGGTCATATGCAAGACACAGCCTGGAAATTTTCCTGTCATTATATTACCTTTATAGGCTTCTTCAAGTGCCGCCATAGCCGTACGAGTTTTTATATATCTGCCGTTTATAAAGAAAAGCTGCATACTTCTATTGGCACGAGATGAAATTGGACGGGTTATATAGCCTTGAAGCTTTATACCCTCGTGTTGATAATTCAAGGGAATAAGTGTTGATGTGAACTCCTTGCCAAAAACTGAAAGAATAGCATTTTTAAGGTTATCATCACCTGGAGTTTTCATTGTTTGCTTGCCATCACGAATGAATGTAAAGGATATTTCTGGGTGTGAAAGTGCTATTCTATCAATAACTCCAGAAACGCTATTTGCCTCGGAAACATCTTTTTTTAGAAATTTCATTCTCGCAGGAACATTATAGAAAATATCACGAGCGATAATTGTCGTTCCTTTTGGACAACCTGCATCGTCAATTTCTATCTCGTCACCACCATTAATTTCATATCTTGTTCCGATTTCCTCATTCTCTCGGCACGACAACATAGTGACCTTAGCAACAGCGGCAATAGACGCCAACGCCTCTCCTCTGAAACCAAGTGTTCCTATTGCATCAAGGTCTTGTTTATCATGAACTTTACTTGTTGCATGGCGTAAAAACGCAGTTGGAATATCTTCTCTTGCTATTCCGCAACCATCATCGGTAACTCGCATAAAAGTAATTCCGCCACGCTGAATTTCTACGGTTATATGTTTAGCACCCGAATCTATTGAATTTTCAACAAGTTCTTTTATTACAGACGAAGGTCTTTCTATTACCTCACCTGCGGCAATCAGCTCTGACATATGCTTATCTAAAAGCTTAATTACTCCCATACAACTCACCACCAATTTTTAAGGCTTGTATTTAGAGCTTATTTCAAGCTCTAAGCATTTCCAGTCCTCATTAAAAATATGATAAAATTCTGTTTCATTTAACTGAACATCTTTAAAACCTACAGACTTATAACAATAATAGGCGGATTCATTATTTTCAAATACGCCTAAGGTGATTTTCTCAACCTTTAGTATATCGAAAGCGTATTTTATTGCAAGCTTAAGCATTTCCTTACCATAACCCATACCACGCTTTGTATCATTTACAATTACAAAGCCAAAACGGAGTGTTTTCTTTTCTTCATCTGTGAATCTCATGATAAGATGTCCAACTACACCCGTTTCATCAAATGCTGTCATTTCATAAAAATTATCAGCATAAGCAAAATTGTTGTAGTGTTTGTTCATATCATCGGCTGTAATCGGAAATTTATCATATCTATCCGCACACCATTTACGAAATGAAACTTCATCTTTTATCCACTTAACGATATGCTCTGCATCACAAGCTTTATATGGACGCAATCTTATCATTTCGGATTCCTCCTATTTTTTCTTTTGATAATGACAATCGCATACAGTGCGACCTCTTGCAAGTGTCTGTTCTCTATAACTATCTTGATTTTCAAGCTTAAAGCATCCTTAAATCAATAAAACAAAACCATATCGTTAAACAAGCTTAGATATTGTTCTCCAAAAGCTCAAGGTACATATTGGAATAGCCTGTCTTATGCTCTTTGATAAATTCAATAGCTGACCTTGGGTGCTTGTTAAGTCTGCCTGTAAGGAGATAAGGAACATCATAGCCCCAGACTACACCGTCATCTCTGAGCTTTTGAATGTGTCCTTCGATAAAGTCAAGAAGTGGAATAAGATTATACTTAGGGTTCTTTAGGAAACCAAGTAGAAGCTCCATATAGCAGTTGCCTGCTCCTCTGCCCATACCGCTGACTGTTGCGTCAAGGTAGTTTACACCGAGTGAAAGTGCCTCTATTGTATTTGCGAATGCAAGCTGTTGGTTATTATGTGCGTGCATACCAATTTGCTTGCCATACTTATCGCCAACTTCAAGATACCTCTCAGAAATTGCTGCTGTCTGTTCAGGGTAAAGTGAACCATAGCTATCAACGATATAGATTCCATCAACGCAAGAGCGACCAAGAATATCAAGTGCTATATCAAGGTCAGCTGTATTTGCGTTTGAAATAGCCATGATATTTACAGTTGTTTCATAGCCCTTATTGTGACAATATTCAATCATTTCAATTGCAGAAGGGATTGTATTGAGATATGTTGCAATTCTGTACATATCAACAACAGAATCCTTTCTGTCTATGATGTCTTTTTTGAAATCAGTTCTGCCAACATCAGCCATAACTGAAATCTTCATATCAGAATCATTTTCGCCGACAATATTTCTTATATCCTCTTCATCGCAGAACTTCCACTTGCCAAACTTATCAACATCGAAAAGCTCTTTAGATGCACGATAACCAAATTCCATATAGTCAACACCAGCTTTGATATTTGTCTTATACAAATCTCTTACAAAATCATCAGTGAAGTAGAAATTGTTTACAAGTCCGCCATCTCTGATTGTAGCGTCAAGAACCTTTATCTCTGGTCTGAATGATACGATTTCACCTTTTTTACCCATTTTTATAATCCTCCATAAATTCGGAAAGCCCTTTGCTCTCCTTAATTTTATTATTTCTGCAATTCCTTGCAGTTATATAACTTATCTACCTAAAAAAACAGATATTATAAGCTTTGCTTAACTATTTCTAGTCCATAATATTCTCATCAATAAAGTCAGACTTATTTTTCAGCAAGAGCAATAAGCTTGACAAGAACATTCATTGCTTCTATTGGAGTTAATGTATTTATATCTGTACTTCTCAGCATTTCACGAATTTCATCTGCTTCTGGAACAAGTGAAAGCTGTTCTTCAGTTTCTTCTGACTCTGCTTGTTTTTTTGGAGCATCATTTCTTCCACATTCAAGCTCTTTTAGGACAAGCTTTGCACGATTTATAACGCTTGCTGGCAAGCCTGCAAGCTTGGCAACCTCTACACCATAGCTATCGTCAGCAGCACCTCGAACTATTCTTCGCAGGAATGTAATATCATCTCCACGCTTTTTAACGGCAATATTATAGTTTTTAACGCCATCAAGGTCGTCCTCAAGCACTGTCAATTCGTGATAGTGTGTTGCGAAAAGTGTTTTTGCACCAAGCTTTTTCTTATCTGCAACAAATTCAAGAACAGCTCTCGCAATGCTCATTCCGTCAAAGGTTGATGTTCCTCTGCCTATCTCATCGAGAATAAGTAAGCTATCTTTTGTGGCATTTTTCAGAATATATGCAACCTCGTTCATCTCTACCATAAATGTAGATTGACCTGTTGTCATATCGTCAGATGCACCTATTCTTGTGAAAATACTATCACAGATTGATATTTCCGCAGATTTTGCAGGAACAAAGCTGCCTATTTGAGCCATAAGCACTATCAAGGCTACACTTCTCATATAAGTAGATTTACCTGCCATATTTGGACCTGTTATAATTGCAACACGATTTTCCGCTGAATCAAGTGTAACATCATTCGGTACAAACGGCATAGTTTTTAAAAGTCTTTCAACAACAGGGTGTCTGCCGTCTTTTATTATGATTTTGCCGTTTTGTGTTATATCAGGCTGACAATAGTTGTTGTCATAGGCTGTCTGTGCAAGCGAGGCAAGTGTATCAAGCATAGCAACGGCTCTTGCTGTGCTTTCAATCTGCTCAATATGCTTTGCAGTCTGCTTTCTGATTTCCTCAAAGATGGTATACTCAAGTGCAAATGAACGCTCTTTTGCTCCAAGTATTCTTCTCTCAACTTCTTTGAGTTCTTCTGTTATGTATCTTTCGCAGTTTGTGAGAGTTTGCTTTCGGATATAATCATTCGGAACTGAATCTTTATATAAATTCGTAACTTCTATATAATATCCGAAAACACGATTATAGCCTACCTTTAGTTTAGGTATGCCTGTGCGTTCTCTCTCTCTTGATTCTATTCCTGAAAGAAGCTCTGCACTGTTATTCATATCATAACGAAGTTCATCAAGCTCTTTATTACAGCCCTCCTTGATGATTCCACCCTCACGAACTGAAAACGGCGGACTTTCAACAATGGAACCTTCGATTAAATCCTTCAAATCTTCAAGAAGATTAAGCTCTGAAAGCTGTTCTTTCATAAGTGTACTTTCAGAATTTTCGATAGCCTCTTTTATTTCAGGAAGTTTATTGAAAGCTGACAGCAAAGAAATTAAATCTCTCGCATTAGCCGAACCATAGACTATCTTTGTCATAATTCGCTCAATATCAGGGATTCCACCGAGAGCGTCTCGCAAATCAATTCGCATTTGAACATTGTCGAAAAGCTCTGCAACGGCATTTTGTCGGCGTGTAATTTTGCCAACATTTACAAGAGGTTTTTCTATAAAGCTCTTTAAAAGTCGTTTACCCATAGAGGTTTCGCACTTATCAAGAACCCACAAAAGCGAACCATAACGCTTTTTTTCGTGCAAAGTTTCGGTAAGTTCAAGATTACGCTTTGCTGAAAAATCAAGACTCATATACTCACTTTCAGCAAAGGGAATAATCTTTGTTATTCGTTCTAAGCCTGTCATTTGAGTTCTTTCGAGATAGCCTAAAAGTGCCGCAGACGCAAGCTTACTTTCCTTAGAATATGAATTTCCGAGCATATCCTCAATATCATCATCAAAATGCTTTTTAAGGGTTTCATTAGCGTTGTACTCGTCAAAGTCTGTATCGTCAAGTGCTTCTACTGAACAAACAATTTTTTCTTTGAGGAATGGTACAAGCTCTTTAAAGCTGAGAACTCCTGTACTGATTAGTATTTCTTTTGGAGAGAATTTCAGTAATTCGTCCTTGATTGAGCGAATTATATCCTTACCCTTTACAGTTGATGCAACAAATTCACCAGTAGATGTATCACAGAAAGCAAGTCCAGCTATTCCCTTTTCACAGTATATACAGCCGATATAGCTATTCTGTGTTTCATCGAGCATAGTAGGCTCTATAACTGTACCTGGTGTTACAACTCGGATAATATCACGCTTAACAAGTCCTTTAGCCTTTGCAGGGTCTTCTGTCTGTTCACAAATTGCGACTTTATAGCCCTTTTGAACTAACTTTGCAATATATGGCTCACAGCTATGGAAAGGTACTCCACACATAGGTGCTCTTTCTTCTTGTCCACAGTCTTTGCCTGTAAGAGTTAAGTCGAGTTCCTTTGATGCGGTGATGGCATCATCAAAAAACATCTCGTAAAAGTCACCGACACGATAGAATAGTAGTGCGTCCTTATTTCGTTCCTTGACCTCAAAATATTGTTTCATCATAGGCGAAAATTCTGCCATTGCTATCACCTCCTTAAGTTATTTACCTTTTTCACCATCAGGGAACCCCCTGCGAGGGTTCCCTACGAAAAACATTCCACTGGAATGTTTTTCTACCCTCCTGCGCTTTGCGGAACATAAAGTTTTCGCTCTCTGCGGAGAGCGAACAAAGGCTCTGCCTTTGGAAACCGCAAGCTTTTGAAAAAGCTTGTGCAAAACTTTTAAGTATAATTAGACAAGTTTGGTCACGCACCACAGCCACCGCAGGTTTCGCAACTGCCTGAGCAGCTGCTCTGTGTATAATCTGCTGTTTCTGGGTCTGCTCCCTGTGCTGACTGATTGATAATTGCAAGAACTCTATTTACAACAACATCAAATTCTGCCTTAGCTTCATTATAAGCTATCATATTTTCGTTAGACATAATGATTGCATAAGCGTGACGCATTTCTGCGTTGAGCTGCTGCATTTTTTCATCGCTTCTATCTGCCTTTGATGCTTCATTATTTATTGCCATACGCTTTAAATTAAATTCACCAATAGCATTCTGAAGTTCTTCGTCTTCCTCGCTCTGCTGTCTTGCAAGCTCAAGCTTGAGATAAAGCTCGTCCTTCTGAAGCTGTCTGCCGATTTCTCTTGCCATTTCTATTACATCTGCCATTTTTAAAATCTCCTTTATACTAATTTTCCTTTTAATATCCAGTTTCTTGCTTTTGTAACCTCTACATTTTGGAATGTTCCTATGAGGTCTTCACTGCCTTCAAACTCGACTATTATATTTTCCTCTGTTCGAGAGGTAAGCTCGCCATTTGGCTTTGCACTCTCGACAAGTACCCTATATGTCTTTGAAACCATAGATTCACAGCGTTTTGCGGCAATCTCTTCTTGAACCTTTAAAAGTTCGGAGAACCACTTTGATTTTTCTTCATATGGAATCGGGTCGTCCATTTTTGCAGCTGGAGTGCCAACTCTTGGAGAGAATATGAATGTAAACAATGAGGTATATTCAACCTCTTTGATAAGGCTCAAGGTCTGTTGAAAATCTTCATAAGTTTCACCAGGGAAACCTACTATAATATCACTGGTAAGAGAAAGATTCGGAATTTTCTCCTTGGCATAGTTTACTATCTCCATATAACGCTTTCTGTCATAGTGGCGGTTCATAAGCTTTAAAATTCTGTCACTTCCTGACTGGAAAGGCAAATGAATATGGTTGCATATCTTATCGTGTGACGCAATAACATCAATCAATTCATTTGATAAATCTTTCGGATGTGAAGTCATAAAGCGAAGTCTGAAATCGCCGTCAAGCTCAGCTATATCTGCCAACAATGACGCAAAGGTCTTTTTGCTTTCGAGAGTTTTTCCATAGGAATTTACATTCTGTCCGAGAAGTGTAATGTCCTTATAGCCTGCGGCAATCATATCACGAGCTTCTTGCATAATTACTTCTGGCTCACGACTTCTCTCTCTGCCACGAACATAAGGGACAATACAGTATGTGCAGAAATTATTGCAGCCATACATAATTGAAAGCCAGCCCTTGAAAGTTCCGTCACGCAAGGTTGGTATATTCTCGTGAATTATTCCATCATCATTGCCACGAGCAACTATTCTATGATTTTCTGTAATTGTGGAATATAACAGCTTTGGGAAATTATGAATTTCGTGTGTTCCGAAAACAAGCGAAACAAACGAAAAGCTCTTATAAATTCTCTCTGCTATATGTTCCTGCTCCATCATACAGCCACATAATGCTATAATCAATGATGGATGACGGCGTTTTATATTTTTTAATGCACCGACATTTCCGAAAACTCTATCCTCGGCGTGTTCACGAATAGCACAGGTATTAAAAATTATAATATCTGCTTCGTTTTCATCTTCGGTAAAGTCACAGCCCATTTCTTTGAGCATTCCCTTTAGCTTTTCGCTATCAGCAACATTCTGCTGACATCCATATGTTCTGACAAGAGCCATCGGCACTTCGCCTCTTGCACGAAATTTAAGAATATCGCTCAAGAGTTCGGAATATTCGTGAATCCCGTTCAAATCAGCTGTGTTAAGATTTTGATTAAGTTGATTATCCAAAATGAACTCTCCGTTCCTAAAAATATTGCAAAAATAGACCTTATAAAAGGTATTCCGTATTATTTTATCACAATCAGGATTTTTCTTCAAGGGTTTTCAAAATTTAGCAAATTGGTATGCTTAATGTTAAGGACTTTGCCCTTAACACCCACGAGGGACTCCGTCCCTCGACCCTGAGAGCCTTTGAAAAGGCTCAAGCGAAACTTTTAATTGTCTTAGAAAAATTTGTTAACTAATTGATTTTAAAACTAAATATTAAAGGCGTGGAGATAATCCCCACGCCTTTTTATAGCTTTTAGTTATTTTCGCTTTCTTTTGGCACGAACATTGGTTGTTGCCTATCATTCTTAACTTCTTCTAATGCTTCTTTTGCAAGTCTGTAAAATTCAAGCTGTGAATTAAGCGGTTGTTTTCCTCGCTTATCAATCATAACATATGTCATATCACTTTTTTGAACTCTTGCATTTATAGTATCGTTCATCATAATATCGAGCATACCGAAAACACGCTTTTTCAAATCTTCATCTTCAACTGGGAAAACAAGCTCAACTCTCTTATCAAGGTTTCTCTGCATCCAGTCCGCTGAACCGATATATACAACTGGTTCTCCGCCATTTTCAAACTTAAAGATTCTACTATGCTCCAAAAGCTGACCGACTATACTTATTACAGTAATATTCTCGCTGACACCCTCTATTCCAGGGATAAGACAGCAAATTCCACGAACGATAAGTGTAATCTTGACTCCCGCTCTCGAGGCATCATAAAGGAGTGAAATCAAATCTGGGTCAACCATTGAATTAACCTTGATTATAATGCCTGATGGAAGGTCATTCTTGGCATTTGCTATTTCTCTCTGAACCATAGATTCAAAGAATGTACGAAGTCCGAGTGGTGCGACATTCATTTTGAGATATTCAGGCGGTGCAGAATAACCTGTAATAACATTAAATAATGATGATGCGTCACGACCGAAAGATTCACGACAAGTGAACATACCAATATCTGTATAGAATCTTGCGGTAATATCATTATAGTTACCTGTTCCAAGGTGAAGATAACGGCGAATACCGTCTTCCTCTCGGCGCACAACAAGCAAAATTTTGCAATGGGTTTTAAGTCCCTGCAGACCATAGATTACATGGCAACCAGCTTTTTCAAGCTTTTTCGCCCATACGATATTATTTTCTTCATCGAATCTTGCTTTAAGCTCAACAAGTACAGTAACCTGTTTGCCATTTTCTGCGGCACGAATCAATGCGGCAACAATCGGAGAATTTCCGCTGACACGATAAAGTGTTTGCTTGATAGCAAGAACATCTTCGTCCTCTGCGGCAGCCTGAACAAAACGAATAACCGAATCAAAGCTTTCAAATGGGTGGTGTACAAGTCTATCCTTTTCACGAATAGCCTCAAAAACATCATCATATCCATAGAAATCTGCTGGTGGTGTCACTGGTTTAATTGGCTCAAATCTTAAATCGTCACAACCCTTGATAGAACCAAACTTTGATAAGAATGTTAAATCGAGCGGTCCTGGAATTTCATAAATTTCGCTCTCATTTACTTTGAGCATATCTACAAGAAATTCTCTTAATGCTTGGTCACACTTTTGGGCAATCTCAACTCGGACTGGTTCGCCTCTCTGACGCTTTTTGATAGATTTCTCAATAGCAACCATCAAATCCTCTGCTTCTTCGTCAATATCAAGGTCTGAATCTCTTGTAAGTCTGAAATCTGCGTAAGCTTCAATAGTATAAAGCTGGAAAAGCTTATTGAGGTTATTCTTAATAATATCCTCAAGCATAACAAAGTATCTGCCGTTCTCGCTCGAAACCTCAAAAAATCTTGGAATAATTGACGGAACTTGAACTACTGCGAAAGCATCTCCGCTATCCTTTGCAAGTCTTACTGCGATATTAAGTGTCTTATTTGCAAGGAATGGAAATGGACGACTTGTATCAACTGCAAGTGGAGTTAATACTGGAAAAAGCACATTATCAAAATAGCTATCGCACTTTTCTTTGAGTTTATCGTCCATATCCTCATATTTTAAAAAGAAAAGCTTGTGCTTTTTAAGTGCAGGAATTATTGAACGGGATAGGCATGAATATTGCTTATCCATAAATATATGTGTCTTTTCTATAAGCTTCTCAAGCTGTTCGGCAGGCGTAAGACCAGAGGGGTCTTTCTTCTTATAACCAGAATGTACCTGGTCCATAAGTCCTGCAACTCTTACCATAAAAAACTCATCAAGATTAGAGGCAGTGATTGCAAGAAACTTAACTCTCTCCAAAATTGGATTTTCTTTTTCGTGTGCTTCCTCAAGAACTCGATAATTGAAATCCATCCAGCTTAGTTCACGATTATTGAATGGATAGCTATTTTCTTTATCTTTTTCCTTTAGCTTTTTAATCTTATCTGACACAGCATTCTCCCCCTTTATTTAAAAAATGGTGTTTTTACTACAAGTCTTAGTTTTATTCCAAAAACATCTTCAAATAGTGTTGTACACTCGCTAAATGCCCACTTTTCAAGATGAACATTTTTATCTGTTTCAGCATAAACTATAAGCTCGTTTTCTTTAAGCTTTAGGCTTATATTATCGAATTTGCAGTTTTGTGATTTATCTAAGGCGTTTGCTACGCAAAGTATCGTGCAAAGCTTTGTTACAACAAGACTATTTTTATGAGAAAGATTTTCGAAAGGCTCTGTTATATCTATCATGTGCATTTCATCAGTACTTGCTGTTGTGGCAATAAGAAGTGATTCTTCTGCAGTAAGTCCATAAAATTCTGTATTTTTCAGAATATCATATGTACCAAGAAGTTTGTGATGTGTATTTATGAATGAACCACTTTCATGCAATATGCAGGCAAGCTCTAAGATAAGTCTGCGTCTTGCATTAAGACCATGAAGTTTCTTGAGTTTATCAAATATAGCAAGAGCATATTTGCATACGGCTTCATAATGTTTGCTATCACAGCCATAATGCTTTGCTAAAGCTCTTGCACAAGAGGCCGCATTCTTTGCAACATGCTCTTCATAGCTATTCTTTTCAGATTTAAGCAAAAGCTGTACCATAAGTGCATCAGATATATGAGTATCTACTGCGACAATTTCATTTGCCTTTGTCAGCTTTAAAAGATGTATGTAAAGTGCAGAGGCTGTGTAGAGAAGCTCTGCATCTGCAGCTGTTATATTAAATTTTTTGCACATATCATTAAGTGGCATTTTTCTTAACTGATTATAAAAATTCTCTATTGCTTCAAGCTTTATCCGATAATTTCCATTAGTAGATTCTACACCACATTGTTTTGCAATAGTTCTAACCATTGAGCCAGACAAAACTATATTGTTTATGCCCTTATTGACATTTTCATATACAACCTTATCAAGAACAGAATCTATATATTCGTCAAGAGCGGTATAGTATTCATCAAGAGTTCCATCGTCCATATCAAGAATTTCCATAAGCTTCATTGAACCTATGGAAAAATTTCTTGTATATTCCATAATACCCTTTTTATAAACAGAAAGAGCGATACTTCCTGTTCCGAGATATGAAATGAGTGTATTTGCAAGACTGCTTTCATCAATACCTGAGCGTCTTATAATTTCATTGAAAATTAAGCTTTTTGCTCGGTCAAGGCCAAAGACCTCTATATTTATATCATTTCTGATTTTAAGCTGGTCGATTACAAATTCACGGTTAGTTGCTTCTCTGAAAACAGAAGTCGCAACAGCTTTATACTGTGTAATACCGTATTCGTTCATAATTCTCATGAAGCCATCGAGAACCTTTGAAATTTCCTTAAGGCTTTCAAAGCTGATTTTCTTTGTTACGAAAACCTCGTGACCAAGATTAAGAGGATAGGATAGTGTATCTACAAGCTTTATTTCACCAAGAGAAAGGCTTGCTACCTTCATATTTACAGATTCCGAACCAATAGTTATAACAGCGGCAATATTTTTATTTTCCTTTACATTTTTTCGTTTATTCACAAAAGAACCCCCTATCTATGGATATAAGCATTATTGTTTTTATTATATCAGTTCGACAAAATTTCCGCAAGCAAAGCTTAAATATTTTACATAATTTTACAAACTGTTTACTAAGCGGGATTATTAAGCAAATACATAAATAAAAAATGGCGGACAAAGTCCTCCATTTAAAGGTAAGAAAAGTTAAGGGCGTTGCCCATAAATCCTATGAGGGACTCCGTCCCTCAACCCTGCAAGCCTTTTCAAAGGCTCAAGCGAAACTTTTAATTGTCTAAGATAAGTTTATTAGCTAAGGGGAAGCAAGGCTTATTTTTTCTTTCCAAGAATTTCTTTTCTTATATATGCAAAGGTTTCGTCCTCGCCCTTATCTCTTAACATTATTAAAAGCTTTTCAAGCAAGACTGCTGTTTCCGGGTGAATCATATAGTGGTCTTTTGACCTTGAATAATAATTGTAAGCATCAGCATCGGTATACTTATCGCCATTATAATTTTTGCTTGCGGCAACCCTATCACAGAACATCTCTATAACATATTTTATAGGCATCTTTAGACCTGCCATCTGCTTACCTTTATCAAGCGAATAATCTATCCAATATTCAAGATGATGTTTATTTCTGCCTTTATGATGAAGCCAAGCATAGCTTACACCCTTATCTTCTCTTTCAGCATCGTTTGGACTTCTTGTTCCTTGATAATATTTCACACCTGCCCAAAATTCTGTCGGAGAATATTTTGACATATCATGCAAGAGTCCTTGTTTATATAAGCCAGCCTTAAAGCAATGTTTCATAACAAGCCATTTATGATGATTTATTGTTTTTAAATGCTTAAAAAATTTCATTTTATCACCTATTCAAAATAACATAAAAACGGCACAGCCTACAAGCTATGCCGTTAAAATCTTTATTATATTTCTATGATTAAGAGAAGAATGCGATAGCATTAAGAGCTATAACCAAGAGGAAGAATACAATAGCAATTATTCTTGTCCATCTTTCAAGGAAAGAATCGAGTGAGCGTGACTTGTGCTTTGAGTAGAATGTATCTGAGCTTCCGCCCATAACAGCACCCATACCCTGTTGATGTCCCTCTTGAAGCATAATGATAATAACAATCACAACTGCCAAAAGAAGAAGAACTGCACCCAAAACGATTTCCCAAATACTCATTGATAATTTCCTCCTAAAATCTATAAACAAAAATAAGTAAATTCATTTCAATAGCTTTATTATTTTATCACAACAGCGAAAATAATGCAAGCACTTTTTTAACTTTTATTTGTAAATTTCGGAAGAAAATTCAAATTTTCTTATTTTGTTGCGAGGTTATACATAGCCTCAAGGCAAATTTGTGCGTGGAGGAAGAATTTTTCTTCGTCCATACTTTCATCAACAGCATGGATATTGCATTCTTCGTTCATAATCGCACCAAATGCAACACCTCTGTTTTGGAGAGCTCTTGCGTAAGTGCCACCACCTGTCGAGAAAAGATTGGCTTCTTCGCCTGTTATAGTCTTATATGCGTCCTTGAGAAGTCCGATAATCGGAGCAGTTTCAGGAACATAAAGCGGAGGGTTATTTGCTTTAATCTTAATCTTCAAGCCATCATATGCGGCACGCTGACGAATTTTGAAGATAATATCATCACTATCAGCTGATACTGGGTATCTTATATCGAGAGTAGCTTTCATATAAGTTTCGCCAATATCTACTGTGCCAACATTTACTGTCAAAGCTCCAGATTGTTCATCACTACACTTGATTCCAAGTGAAAAGCCATCTGTTTCAAGACCGACAGCATCATCAAGAAATGCACAAAGACTACCAAGAACTGTTTGACCAAAATTAGCAGCAAGAAGTCTTATAAGATTGGTTGCTGCATTAAAGCCAAGCTCAGGAGTTGAACCATGAGCTGCCTTGCCCTTTGAAATAATCTGCATACCGTCTATTGTGTAGTCGAAATCATAATCGCCTGGTTTTGCATCAGCAAAACGGCGGAGCTGATGGTCTTCTGTTTCGGAGCAATCTATAAGTGCATAGGCTTTTGCTGCAACTGCATTGATTGCGTTTCCTGCTTTCATAGCAGTAAGAGTTTTTGCATTGTTTTCGTTAGAGTAAACCTCAATTTGGAGGATACCCTTTTCAACATTACAAATTCCGTATTCAAGGTCTGGAGTAAAGCCCATATTCGGAAGTGGCTGTTTTGAGAAATATCTATCCATATCAGCCATACCAACTTCCTCAGAAGCACCGAAAATAGTACGAAGTCTGCGTTTAAATGAAACTCCACTATCCTTTAATGCCTTTAAGCAATAAAGAGCAATTATTGCCGGGCCTTTATCATCGGCTATTCCTCTGCCATAAAGTCTGCCATTCTTTCTTGTGAGTGCGAATGGTTCAACACTCCAACCGTCACCGCTTGGTACTACATCAACATGAGAAAGTACAGCGGCTATTTCGTCACCCTTACCATACTCGGCATGACCTGCAATGTCATCAACATTCTCTGTTGTGAGTCCCATTTCTTCCGCTCTCTTGAGAATGAATTTTAATGCCTCAGACGCATCTTCCTGACTTTTTGACGAAACGGACTGTATCTTTAAAAGTTCGTCTAAATCTTTTAAAATATCTTCCTTATAATCAAGAATTTTTTCACCAAAGCTCATAATATCACCTATCCTTATTTAATATTTTATTCTAAATCAGATTCATTATTTTTGTCTTGAGAACTATTTTCAGGTTCTTTTTCGATTTCTTGTGGAATATTCTCCTCGACCTCTGAATTTGCGTAGCTGGAAATATCTATCTCATCTGTTTCAATATTATCTTCAGAAAGAGCATGTTTTCCCTCTTTTTTCTTTTTAAGCTTTGTAGGAATAAGCATATAAGCTATAAAAACAACTACGCAAGCACCTGTTACACCTAAACCAAGTGTGAAATTAGGTGTTTTATAATCAAAACGAATTTCACATCTTGTATTAGCAGGAACTCTTACAGCCATAAAGCCAACATTTACCTTTTCAATATCGGTTTGCTTACCATTTACATATGCTGTCCAGCCCTTTGTGTATGGTACGCTAAAGAATACAAGCTCATCACTATCCTTTGTTGTGATGTGGGAAGTAAAGCCACCATTATCAAACTTTGTGTCTGCGCAAGTAAGCTTATTTCTATTCTCGCAATCCTTCTTATATTCTTCTTCGGTATATTCATACTTATAGATATTCTTTGCCTTAGTAAGAATATCACCATATTTTTCAGCTTGCTCATCTGTGAGAACCATAGCTTTGAGCAAGAGCAAGTGACGGTTAGATTCGGAACACTGTTCATACTGCTTTTCTGTAATATATTCATCATAGGTGAAACCATATGGAATATAGCAATCATTTGTATAAACATCAAAATTATTCTGTTTATTGAGATATGTCCAGTATGGCATCTTTGTTTCCTTTGTGACAACATTTCTGAATTTGCCATTGTAATTAAAAAGATATTTGCAAGAAAGGAAACTTCTTAAACCGTAATAATCTGCCTCAGGTCTTGATGCAACTGAACGCTCTACACCGACAGATTCATAAAATTCCATTATAGAACCCGGCACAACGCTCTGGAATGCCTGAATAGTAGGAATCTGCCAGAACATACCCATATTATCCATACAATCATAGAAATCCGAACGAACATCCTTTATGTCATCAAGCTCTAATCTATTACCACCATCAATAACATCTGAAATTATAAAATCACTCTTATATTGACCCTGGTCTTTACCTGTGCCAACAATATAGAGGGAATAACCTGCGCAGAAGATTGAAAGCAAAATAGATGTAACCTTCATAAAGTTCTTATTCTTATTTTTCCAGAGATAAAGTACAATAGTTGTAAGAACAAGTCCTATAAGTGCAAACGCAACATAAATCCAGAAGCGTTCAGGATATTCCATTAAACCATAGGTCGTAGTTTCTATACCGTTGACCTTCTCTGTCTTTGGCATAAGCCCGATAGCTGCTGCTATACCTACTGTAATTCCGAATGTAAAATTCAGACCATACTTGAAATTTGCTCTTTCACTATCAAGACAAAGTATAGTCGCAAGAACCATAACAAGTGTAAGCATATAATACCATCTTGCATAATATGACGCATTAAACAACTGGAATGCACTATTTAATATCGGAACTAATGCACAAAGGAAAAGTATTGGAAGCAGATATTTCAACCACTTATACTTTTTCTTTCTAAGCTTCATAAAGCTGAATACGCCAACCATACTGAACATTGGCAGATATGCCGCAACAGAAGCCCATTTTGCATTTGAATCTGGAGTGAAGTTTGGTCTTGCTGGTAAATCTGGCGGGAAGAAGAAAGATTCTATAATATGCATATATCTCTGCTCCCAACCATATAACAAAGCACTCCAACCACTTGGTGAATTTGATATACGAGGATTTTCTGTTATAGTTGCAAGCGTTGGCAAGAAAATAAACGCACTTGCCGCAAAACCAAGTACTGCCTCAAAAATAATTTGAATTAACTTTTTAAAAGTAAATTCAAAATCTCCACAAGCAAGCTTTACTAACCAATAAAGAATCGCAAAAACCGCTTGTCCTGCAAAAAAATAGTAGTTTATAGTACAGCTTAGAAAGGCTGTAATTACAAGTACGCCCTTGCGTCCTGTATACATAATTTCGTCAACCGCTGCAAGAAGCAGTGGAAATGTAATCATTGCTTCGTGAAAATGATTAAAGAATATGTTATAAACTCCAAAGCCTGAAAATGCGTAAAGTATGCCACCTATAACTGCATAGTCTTTATTTTTGACATATCTTTTCAAATATACAAAAGCAGAAAGTGAACAGCAAGCAAATTTCAGAACATACAGTGGCCCCATAAGATGCGGTACAGCTGGACTTGGGAAAAGCATTGTCAGCCAAAAGAACGGACTTGCTATCATATAAAAGCTATATGAACCAACTATATCTGCTCCGAGGTCTGTGGTATTGCTCCAACCAAAATTTCCGTTTTGAATAGAATCGTGAATCATCTGATAAAACGGTATCTGCTGAACATTAAAGTCGCCGTAATAAAGAAAATATCCTTTATCCATTATAATAAATGGAAGAAAAAGCACTATTGCTATTATAGCAGGAATTAAAAATGCTTTTAGATAATAATGCCCCTTTTTGTTGCCGAGGAGCGTATTCTGAGGAATGTCGTTTTCCATTTTATCTCTCCTTGTATTTTTGCTTTATTTATATATAAAAATATCCTAAATTCATAGGATATGCAATAATTTATATAAGGCAATTTTATCACACATACCTATAAAATTCAAGCATATCGAAACAGACTCACAGGGTTTTTGAATGAGCAGACTAAAATGATATAATCAAGTAGAAATGGGTTATATAATAAAAAATTATATAGGAAATAGAAGATACACAAAGTGTTGATTATAATGCTTTTAGCGGTTATTTGTGGGGCAATATCGTTAAAAGTAGAAATATTAGCAAGAAAGAACGGTTATGATATACACCCCAAAAGTTAAACACTTTTGGGGTGTGTGGTGTGTATTATTTTAAATGGATATTACTGATAAATAACTCAAACGCTTGATAAAATGTCACAAATTAGTTTTGTTTATAATTTATCTGCTCATTCAAATTCCACCGAAAGAAGCAAATCAATATTGTCCATTGCCGTATGGTATTTTGACGGCGTGGCATATAGCACTTTGCCAACCATTACTAAGTTTGAAAGCGGGAAAAAATATGTATATTCTGTTATGTTGTTGCCAAAAATCGGATATACCTTCAGCAAGGAAGTCACCGTTACAGTAAACGGAAACACAGTGACAGCGGTTCCCGCCACAGACGGATATCTGAGTCTTCCTAATGTAAAAACTATTACGCCGACCGCAATCACTCAGGTAAACATTGAGAGCCTATATAACTATGGTGTAGGCGATTTCCCCAGAAAAACGGCAGAACCGTTTGATGAAGAAGCAGACAAATATGAGATTGCCCACGAATTCTGTAAATAAATGGAAAACAGCAATCCTGTTGCGTTCTGGTACTCTGACGAAAACAAATATATTCCATCTATGAAGAAAATCACACAGTTTGAAGAAGTTAAAGACTATATGTATTACATTGAGTTGAGAGCAAAAGCTATATACACTTTCGCTGACAACTTGAGTATAAGAAAGCTTTATTGGGAGAAATTCCATATTTCTTGCATATTTCTTAATATGTTTTCCTAAATAGTACAAACTGACTATTGTCCACTTATATTTTTGAATGTATTTCGGATTTCTTGAAGACATTTTTTATTCCTCTTATTACAAAAAGCACCAATCGATTCATTCAACCGATTGGTACTTTATTTTGTTATGTATTAAAAGTTTTATATCTTAGCTTTCATCTGATATAATCTTCATAGCATTCTTCGTCATAGAATTCCTTGACGAAGAATGTACAACAACATCATTCTCAGGCATAATGAAGCTGAGAACATATCCCTTTTCATTATCGTAGCTAAGCATCAGCTCTGCTCCCTCTAACCAAAACGAATAGTCCGTATCGGTTGCTAACATAGAGTAATATAATATAACCTTTTCTCCAGCACAGTATCGGTCTTTTGCGTTCGTATACCAAAATTTTTTACCGCAGTAATCAACCTTATACTTCTTTTTAAACAAATACATCACCTCCCTTCTGAATTATGTCACTCAACATTTTTCATAATCTTTATGCCAATCCAAATAAAGAAAATTGTTGCAATTATCAATACAATCATCGCCACTAACAGATTCCATAGTCCAATTAACGCACTTAATGCAGGTGAAACTGCCAAAAGTGCAATCACCTTTGCAAGTTGCATCATATACTTCTTTTCATTCTTGAGCTTATGTAATATTATATAATTATTATAACATAAACTTTCAAAAAGCGAATCATAAATATGATATTTTGTTTTAAATCGGATAGTTTCTGTTTTTATGATTTTTTATTTTTGCAAATTACAATAGCAAATTGCGAAAAATATATAACTCCTTATAACCTATACATATTTAACAATATTAAATAACCTATATATTCCTGCCTCTATTTAATATAATCAATGGAAACTCTTATTTCTTATTTTAAAAATTTAAGAATTTAATAATCTTAATATTTTACACCAAATTCCCGAAAAAATATAAAAATTTATACTAATAAGATTATTATATTAAAAAATATAAGTACAGTATTTATCAGTGTTTAAAAGGATTTAACAAGTTATAAAATTAAGGGTTGCATTTTGATAAAAAACTACCTTTTCAATAAATCAAGTCCATAAAAGCCGCATAACCAAGCCATTTATAAGCACTTTGAGTTCTAAGAATTTTAATTTTGACACCTATTTGACACCAAAGTTTAAGAAAGCCTTTAATCGTGATTTTATCTTAAAAAATATAATAATTTTTTAGAGCTGAAAATTTAAAGTGTTATGTGTAGATGAACCACTTAATATTACACTATTAAGCAATATCTATCTTCAAAATGTAAATATGGGGTAATATGTTCTTATATGTAAAAAAGGTACAGCATAAAGCCATACCTTATAGTTATTGCAACTTGTTTTCATATTTTTTAACCAAATTATAAAATGTATTTCTTTTTAAGTTTAATATTTCCATTGCATAAGTTGCAGTGATTTTCTTATTTTTCCATTGGTTATATATTTCTACCCAATTTTCAGGAAATGTTTTAGGTGGTCTGCCTATTGCATTTCCTTTTTTGCCTATTCTTTTTCCGTCAATAATTTTCATTGAAGCAATTCCTTCAGCTTGTCTTTTTTTAATGCGTTTTCGCTCATCTTCAGCTATTGATGTGAGAACTTCAATGATGATGTTATTAACCATATCAAAAATCCACTCATTACCTTCTACATTATTTAATGTACTTGGTATATCTAATATTTTTACCTTTACACCTATTGATTGAAAATATCTTAATTCCTCTTTTAACTGTTCTTTATTTCTTCCTAATCTATCAAGTGAAGTTACATATAATGTATCACCTTTTATAAGTTTACCAATTCCACATTTTAATGATTTATAGCCATCTCGGTTAAAATCTTTACCACTCGCCTTATCTACGATAATCATATCTTCCGAAACATACTCACTTAAAGCTTGAATTTGCCTTGCAAGACTTTGTTCTTTAGTTGATACTCTTGCATAACCTACAATTTTACTCATAACAAACAACACTCCCGAAATTCATTTGAAATAATTATATCAATAGTGTTTATATAAGTCAATGAGATTTATAAACATTTATAAATATTAGCACATAAAATTTTATAAACATAAAATACACTGCTTTTTTGATATTTAATAAAGTATACTTTTATAAACACTTATAATAAATTAAGCTTTTAGAACGATAATCTAAATTTCAAAAAACAAATTTCTTACTTTTGAATAGTAAATCAAACTATCTCAATCTTAATAGCAATTTGTTATCGAGTTTTAATTGTTATTGAAAGTCCACCCGGAGGACGTTCAATATTCGATATAGCTATCTCAATCTTAATTTAGAATTTAGTTTTAAATTATTATGATAGACGCTTGGCGTACCTCATCTTTAATTTTCTTATGCAGTAACAAGTAATTACCCAATCTAATCAATATTAGCTAAGCTTATACTATAAAGCTATTAAATGATGGTACAAACTATAATGTCACCCTCTTTGCAATGCTTAAATATACTAACTTAATACCGCTCTCATAGCTTAACAAGTATATCTAATCTATCTTAGCTTGAAACACAATTAAATTTTTGAGAGCGGTAATAATACATCTTAATTCTTATTATGAAAAATAAAATATGAATTTTATATTTATTACTAAGCTATCTAATTATTTTTTAACGCTTTAAACTTAACATCTTGCCCTTTTCGGAGCGTTGAAGCATACATATTTCTTTCGCCATAGGAATTGTGAGTTGGTGGTCAATTTTATTTTGTCCACCGTGTTGATTTTCGCTGCTCAAAAATGAGCAGCGAGTGTAATCCTTACCTTCCTCGAAACCATAATCACACATTCTTGGAAACCAGTCCTTATAAGCGGTCTTAACTTCCAAAGCCTTGTGCAAATCTCTGCCGAGTACTGTCGGCTGTTCGCTGTCATAGTTAATTTTGATAATTTCGTTCATATTTGAACTCCTTTCATTTCTCGGCGGATAATTCAAAACACTTAATTCTTTATTTTTATAAATAGTATAGTTATACTACCTAAGCGTTACAATCAAAAAATATATAGCGTAGCATAGGGTTTTTAGAAAAGAAACGATTTTAAATGTTATCTAATCAGAAACCTAAATAAGCGTAAATAATTTCCCAAGTATAGTAGACCTAATTAAGAATTTAATCTAACTAAACAAAAGAACCTAACTAAAAACAATATCAACCCTCAAGAAAGAGTTCATCTCTATTTGAAGTTTATTCTTTTAAGAAATAGTTAAGCTTCTTGATTAAGACAGCTTAAAATAAATATCAGATATTCAATTTAAATTAAATACTTAAATTTCAATCTAAATCAGCTCTACTTATTCGTTGAAAATCTTCTTAATTTTACCCCTCATTTTCACCCTCCAATCTCAATTTTTTCATTTCAGACCGTTATAATATTTATATAATCTTATTTTATATATTTAAGGAATATAGTCTATGCACGAAATAGGGTATTAAAAGCGTGCATAAATTTGTGAGGAAACTATATTCATTTACTTATATATATGCAAAAAAAATTAATGAGTTTGAATTTGGAGTTAAAAGCTATTTTTTAAGTAGAAATTTAATATTTATAAACAAAAATAAGAGCGGTATAATTCCGCTCTCATAGATAAATTATTTATAAATATCTCCACGATTGCCAACGGCTATAACACGAATAAGCAAAATATCATTATCAAGAGTATAAATTATACGATAATCACCTACACGCAATCTATAATGATTATTATAGCCTTTCATAGTTTTAATATCTCCAAAGTCAGGTAATTTATAAATTGCTCTGAATATGCGTTCTTTTTGTTTTTGTGGTTGCTTTGATATAAATTTAACGGCTTTGCTATCAATCTGTATTTTGTATTTCATTTATATCTACCCCACACATTTTTATAGCTTCATCAAATGTTAAAAATTCGCCTTTATCATCACTATTATTATAATCATCTAAAAGTTTTTTACAATATTCATCGTCTGCAATTTCATCTGCACTTAAACCTTGCAAATATGCAACTACATATCCAAGTTTATATTCAGGCATTTGGTCTATGAGTTGTATTGCTAAATCTCTATTGCTCATACGTATTTACTCCTTTACTTGTTAATATTTCTATTGATTTAATGAATAGCCTTATTATATCCGATTTTTTACCTTGTTTCATTATCTCGGCTTATAGTTTCTTTTATAGCTCTCTTTATGAAGCCGTTTAAACTCTCTCCTTTGCTTTCAGCGTGGGCTTGAATTTTTGCTTTAGAGCCTTTTTTAATAGCTATATTTATACGGTCATAAGCCTTTGCATTATATCTGTTATTTGCTTCAATTCGTGCTTTACTGTTATTTGGCATATTATAACCACCTTTTTATTTTTAGAATATACCTATCATATTTTATCATTATTTTATCACAGATTGATACACTTAACAAGTGTAAATATGTACAAAATATGTACTTAAACATTGTATAACATACCTATTGAATACAATTAAACAGTGTATTATAATAAATACAGCTAAGAAAACCAATCCATAATCTATTACTTAATTTTAAGTAATAATAATTAAGTACAAAGGAAAATAAATATGAATATTGCATTTTGTGATGATGAAAAAGCTACTCTTGAAAATTTAATAAAATTAACAAAAGATATTATTGCTAAGTATGATAATTACAATTTTGAGTTTAACTTCTTTGCCTATACCAGCCCTTTAGAACTTTTAGAAGCACATTCAAATAGTCCTTTTGATGTTGTTTTTCTTGACATTGATATGCCAGAAATTAATGGATTGAATGTTGGTGACAAGTTATATACTAAAAATGAAAGCATTATTATTTTTTATGTGACAAGCTATACAGAATTTATTGGTGAATCTATTAAGCATAGAGTATATCGTTTTATAAAAAAAGGAGATGAAAAAGCATTAACCGAAGGTATACAAGCTATGCTTGAAGATTTTGCTACACTTCATCAAAGATATGTCTATAAATACAAAGGACAATATTACAGTATAGTTTTAAATCGAATTTTTTATTGTGAAAGTAAAGGTCATAATATTAGAATTGTTACTGACAACGATATTTTTACTCAAAGAATTTTAATTAAAAATTTGATAAAAGAACTACCTCCTGTATTTTGTCGTTGTCACTCTGGATACATTGTTAATCTTAGAAAAATAAGAGATATAGAAAAAAACAAAATAACACTTATCAATGGTGTTGAAATTCCTATGAGTGCCAAATATTCAACTGAAGTGATTATTAAATTTACAACTTATTTTTAATACACTTAATATCTTAACTCAAGAGCTATGACTTTAGGTTGTGGCTCTTATTTTTTTGCTCCTATTATTGAAAAACAAGTTAAAGACTATATGCTATTCTACAAAAATGACTAATAGTTTTTATGATAGGACAAATTATTCTGTTCTTACTTGAAAGAATAAGACTATAAAGACCTGACTTGTTAATGATGTATGCTATTTGCTGTCTGCCAAGATTATCGATGACTGCTATTGTATAGCACCCATCTTCTTTACAGTTAGTGCGGATAGCTTGTTGGATATTTACATATCCAAGAGCCTTGCATAAACGGTCTAACTTCAAATTAGGTCGTCAAAAACCAACCTATCTATTATATAGTGATAGGATTTTAACTCCTATCATACTAAGAATACCTTGTTTTGGAGCAATAGCTTATTGAAAGGGGTAAACGATTTATTCACACCTCTAACCTAATTAAATTCGTCTAAAGAAATCGACCAGTGCCACGGCAGACCCGATGGAACAGCAAGTCGTAATTTCAGAAAAAACAGAGAACATTTTGTTGAGGGTGAAGATTATTTCAAAATTTGTCCCGACGAAATTCGTCGACACAAAATAATGAGTATATCTCCAAAAGTTAGGGAAGATATAGTATTTATCACCGAGAGCGGTTATCTAATGCTTGTAAAGTCCTTGAAATTTAATATAAATGTTAGTTTTTACTATTTCTCTCTATTTTTTGTTATAATTCATACCTCAAAAAACAGATATATATAGTGTACGATTTTTTTCGTACAGAGAAGTCAAATTCTCTCAGCAGGGGCAGTCTTGCTATTTTGTCAATTACACCAATACCACAGAAAGGAATGATTTTACTTGATGATTTTGAACAACATAGATTTTCAGTAAACAGTGCTATTTTACATATTTTATTATGGTTGCTTTGTAGCTAACCCTATGAAGTGGCATAGCTTGGTATCACAGATTAAATTTTTAGAATTATGAAAATGAGGAATAACAAATGAAAAACTTAACATTCAATTACAAGAATCAAGCATTTACTGATAGCACAATCATTGCACAAGGTGCAGAAGTCGAGCATAGAGCGGTAATACAACTTATAACAAACCATCTTGATGATGTATCGGAGTTTGGAAGGGTCGCATTTCAAATGATACCCTTTGAAACAAATGGAGGTATTCAAAAGATGAAAGTTTGTCGACTAAATGAGCAACAAGCAACTTTTGTAATATCACTTATGAAAAATACTAAACCTGTTGTAGAGTTCAAAAAAGAATTAGTAAAGCAATTCTACGAAATGAAACAAATCATTGAAAAACTTGTAAAAATATCAGGGTACAATGCAAAATTAAACAAAGAAATAAAATTATTGTATGAAAATCCGAAAGATTATTATTTTATTAACGAAAATAAAATGATTAACTGTATTGTAACAGGAATGTCATCACAAAAGTTTAAACAAATAAATAATATTAAAAAAGGAACAATGCGAGAACATTTTTCATATGAACAGCTACAACTTTTAGAAAAAATCATAAAGAAAGATATATTCTTATTTAAACAATTTCCAAATTACGATTATAAACAGCGTAAGAACTATCTTGAAAATTATAAACTTGAATTAGAAAAAGTCAATAATAGAGAATAAATTGTAACCATTATATAAAAAAGAAAGGTAAGGCATTTATTATGAATAACAACTATGAGATTAACGAAATTGAGAACTACTTGAATGTATCAGGCAATAATACTAAAAACACAGACCTAAAAGCAATATCCAACACAAATAATGTAGAAAATAACACAGTATCTATTGACAAAAAAATATACCTAACCATCAAAGAAACTTCACTACTATTTAATATAGGCATAAGCAAGATAAGAAACCTTACTCAAGAGAGAGATTGCCCCTTTGTGCTATTTAATGGTAGCAAGTGTTTAATAAGTCGAAAGAAATTTGAGAAGTTCTTAGATAGCAGACATTCTATATAGTAGGAACATATGTTCTTACTTTCACTCGAAAGGATATGATAAAATGAATATATTAACTCCAATTAAAGCTATAAGGGCTAAGTGCCTTGATTGTTGTTGCGATAGTGTGAAAGAAGTTCGCTTGTGTCCTATCACTAACTGTGCTTTATACCCATATAGGCTCGGACACAGACCAAAGAAAGACAAATCAGATATTACAACTTATAGTAAAAACCCCTCTAAAGATAGCAATAAAAACGATTAAACAAATATAAAGTAGTTTTATAGAGAAAGGTGTATTGAATAAAAAATCCGCTTGTAGCTATGCGATAAATCAAAAAGAAAGCAAATTATCAATACACCGCTCTCATAACAAAGAAAGGATTTATTAAGAATGAAGAATATTATTACTGTTAATAACATTAAGTATGCAAGAATTGAGGAAACAAAAATGAACGCAGAAGATATTTACAATCTTTACTATGACTATATAAATGAAATAGTCGATTTTAAGAATATGTACCTTTGTAACCATAACATACAAGAGAATAAGCTAAGTAGTGACTTCTTAGATAATATTTATGATGATTTTGAAATTATAATATCAGAGAATTTCCCAATGCTTATTGAAGATGAGATTGAGAACCTTAGTTTAGCCTTTGTATGCCTATTTGTTCTATCAGAAGTGCCTAAGCTGCCTAATAAAGCATTTAGAGAGTTTATAAGGGATTTAGGCTTTTCTCCTACATATTGTATAGTTAAAGAAACCTATAACGAAAATGTAGCTAATAAGTTAGCTCTTGAATATGGTAGTACTCTTGTAGTTGATGAGAGCGGTAATATTATACCTGAATTTAACAACATATACGATAACAAGAACTATATGGATAAGCTATTTAACTTAGGAATGGTAAAAGAAGATACTACACCGCTTAATAAAAGAGTAAGTATTGAAGATATACAAGACTATATATGCAACTATGCTGAAGATATTGAGTATAAGTATTCTATTATCAATGATTATATAGAAGATAAGTGCAATCAATTCTAAATTTATTAAGATACTAAGTTGAATTGTAAAGCCTTTAGTGCTATTATTTATTTGTCACATTAAAGGCTTTCTTTTCTTGTTATGAAAGGAATTTGATACTATGACAACAAAGAAAGCTATTAAAAGAAAAGATAATAAAGGCACTGTTTTAAAAGATGGTGAGTTTCAAAGAAAGGACGGTAGATATTGCTATAAGTATAAAGATTATAGAAGCAAAACAAATTATATTTATGCTAATACCTTAAATGAATTAAGAGAAAAAGAAAATCAATTACAAAAATCTCTTATGAAAGGCTTAGAAGCTAATGATGTTAATTTAAATTATGTGTTTGAGTGTTGGTCTGAAATTCATCAAGTCAAGCCTTCTACAATGTCAAATTATATTGCTATGTATAATAAGCATATAAGGAATATTTTAGGTGATTTAAAAATTAAGGATATAAGATATTCCTTGATAGCTATTATTTATAAGAATTTGTTATCTAATGGTTTAAAATTAGGTAGTGTTAGAGATATACATAACTTACTTCATTCTATAATTGATTTAGCTGTTAAAGATAATTTAATAGCTAAAAATCCTTGTGATGGTGCTTTAGATGGAGTTAAAAAGTTTGCTAAGCCCACAGAGAAAAAACAAGCCTTAACCACTAAACAACAATCAATATTCTTTGAATATATCAAATCTTCAAGGTATAGAGGTTGGTTGCCATTGTTTACAGTTTTATTCGGTACTGGTTGCCGTATAGGTGAAATATTAGGCTTAACTTGGAATGATATAGATTTTAAAAATAATCTTATATCTATCAATCATACATTAGAATACATAAGAGTTCCAAATGAAAAATATAAAATAAATATAAGCACACCAAAAACTAAAACAAGTATCAGACTTATACCAATGCTTGATGAAGTCAGAAAAGCTTTACTAAATGTAAGAGAATTTCAGCTTAGTTCAACATTGAATACTTTAAAAGTTGATGGATATACAGGCTTTATTTTTACAAATAAAAATGGCAATTTATATTATAAGAATAATATTAACAATGCAATAAACAATATAGTTAATTCTTATAATAAGCGTGAAACTGAAATAGCAAAATCAGAGAATAGAGAACCTGAATTATTACCACATTTTTCTTGTCATATAGCAAGGCACTCATTCGCTACTCGTTTATTTGAGAATGAAGCTAATATAAAAACTATATCTGAACTTTTAGGACACAGTAATATATCAACAACTATGAATATTTACACAGATGTTTCTATTGACAAAAAGCAAGAAGCTATAAAAGAAATTCAAGGCAAAATAAAAATATCATAAACTAAGTATTATTATAATTATATTCACCTAATATTATGTGATACAAATTATGCAAATAAATATTATATATCCAATGTATATGGTTGCTTTGCATTTTGACACCTAAAAAAATTATCCCTTAAAAAATAACCTCTATTTTATGCGGTTTATAGGCTTAATTTTGACACCTATTTTACACCAAATTCCCGAAAAAATATAAAAATTTATACTAATAAGATTATTA
>OGXX01000087.1_pt1 | contig 86095 bp, 97 predicted proteins | sample 1576301 | NCBI WGS metagenome assembly OGXX01 (sample SAMEA3541469, study PRJEB24748) | human gut metagenome | biome: human gut; feature: human-associated habitat; material: faeces | place: China | collected 2012
AAGTTGATGAAGAATATAGAACTACACTTATAAATTTTGCAAAATATAAACTTGTAATGTTTGCAATGGCAAAACTTATGGAAATGGAAACAACTGAACAAAATAAAGTAGAATTGTATTTGTTTAATCTAATATAAAAAGTGGCAATCCCAAGCGAAAATCGGCAAAGTGTTGAAATGACAATGAAAGTGTGATATAATGCTTGAAGCAAAAACTTTTTTGCAAGCCTTTGAAAGTATAAAAAACTATTTGGAGGCTGAAACCTCCGAATAAATATGAGGGAGGAAAAGAAAATGCGGGATATTTTGCAGATAACAGGATTTATATATACTGCAATAATTGCAATAGTTGTAGATGTTATTGCCATATTAAGGTTTAAGTCAAGCAATAAAGATGATGAAGCAAAATCTTTGTTGGCTAAAGAAATCTTAATGGGTTCTACATTTGCAATAGTGGTTCTGGTTATAGTGTTACTTGTATCTTTGCTTTTCTAAATGAAAAAAGTCTTAAAAGGAGGAAATAAAAAGCTCTAAATTCATACGAATATTAACCATTGCTAATGATTTAAACTTTAGCCGAGCCAGCATTTGCTGAGTGCAAGGATGATTTTATGGGAAACGTGAACAAATATAATAGATGCAATTTCTGTGAAAACAAACCAACATTTCATGGAGTTCGTTGCTCAGATGGTGATGGTAACGAATTTTTATGCTTGGGCTGGGACCATTTTTATTTAGATGGTGACAAAGTGGCAAAAGAAGCTAAGAGACTTGGCATCGGTGTCACAGACGTGTTGGCTATGATTGAGGCAGCCAATAAACTTAAAGGAAAAAGAAAAGGAAGTTCTGCTGCATCGGACTCATTGGATTAAACTAATATTGATAAATTTGATAGCAGGTTTTAAGGCTTTTACACCAGGTACGGAGTTCCCGTGCCTGGTGTTTTAAAATCGTAATGCTAAAAATTTTAACAATTTCTATTGTATTTTATAAAAAATATGATATACTTTAATAAATTGATTGATATTTGTATCAATCGTTACGAGAGTTAAAAAAGTTGTAGATAACTACTTCGATCGCACCAGAGTAGAGATTAGCTTTGCTAATCTCTTTTTGTATGGTTTGAAAAATGGACTCGAAAAGGAGGCCGCTGAGTTGAAAGTGATATTGAATTTTGGTTTGCTAGAGAATTGCAACTAGTTTTAGATTACAAAGAATGGAGAAAATTTGAAAATGTTATAAAGAAAGCTAAAGACGCATGTGAAAACAGCGGTATTAGTGCGTTTGAACATTTTGTTGGCGCCGACAAGTTGTCAAAACGTGCTACAAATGCAGGAGTTAGAAACTTTGATAAATTCCATAATTCTGGATATAAAGGATTATACAAACAAAGAAATTTTAAACAAAAAATAATTTTATAGAAATTTTTAACAATATATGTTAAAATAACAAAAAACATAAAGGAAAAAATAAATGAAAAAAATATATATTTTATTGATGCACACAAAAACAATACCATCTAAAATAGTGAGATTTTTTACTAGATACAAATATAGTCATGTTGCAATGTCACTTGACAAAAGTTGTGAAGTAATATATAGTTTTGGAAGAAGAAAACTCAATTCTATACTAAATGGAGGATTCAATATTCTGAACAAAGAAGGAGAATTCTTTAAAAAATTTAACAGGACAGAATGTAAAATATATGAAGTTGATGTTACAGAAGAACAATACAAAAAGGTAGTAGACATTATAGAAAATATGATAAAGGAACAAGACAAGTATAAATATGATTTTATTGGAATAATACCAAGATTTTTTGGAATTCCAATAACACTAGAAAATAGATATGTTTGTAGCTACTTTATTGCAGAAGTTCTGGAAAAAGCAAATATACTTAAATTTAATAAACCTGTATGCTTAGTAAAACCAAAAGACTTTGAGAATATTAAAGGCTTCAAAGAAATATATAAAGGAAAATATCTAAAATACTAATAAATGGAGAGAAAGAAATGGAAGATATAGTTTTTGTAACACATAATAAAGGAAAAATAGAGTCAGCAAAAGATCAATTAAAAGAAGTGAACTTTAAAGTGTTTGAATATGACTTAGAAGAACCAAGAAGTGATGATATAAAATATATATCTGAGTATAAGGTAAAAGAAGCTTACAAATTAGTAAATAAACCTTGCATTTCATTAGATTCTGGTTTTTGGATAGATGAGTTAAATGGATTTCCAAAAGCATTTGTTAATTTTGCATTAGATTCTATTGGAATAGATGGAATATTAAAGTTGATGGAAGGAAAAGAACATAGAAATTGCAGATTTACTGAATGTTTATCATACTATGATGGAAAAGAGTTACATCAATTTATGGGAAAACACGAAGGAATGTTAGCAGATAAAATTCAAGGAAAAGATACAGACAAAAAATGGTCGGATTTGTGGTACATATATAAACCTTTGGGTTATGACAAAACTTTAGCAGAAATGTCAGAAGAAGAAAGAAATAACAGAGAAAGAAATGAATCAGTAAATTCTATGGAAGAATTTGCTAAGTGGTATAAAAAAGAAAAAATCAACAGAGCGTAAAGCTCTGTTAATTTATTTTAATATAGGTGTTTTGCTGCTAGCAACATACTTTTTGTGCTTTTTAGGAGGATAAGGTTTCATTTCCTCTGTTCTAAACAATAAATAATCAACACTGGTTTTATAAAAATCAGCCAACTGTGATAATACTTCTAAAGGAATGCTACGTTTATTGATTTCGTAATAGGAATATGCAACTTGAGAAATATTCAACATTTTACTTAAGTCCTTTTGAGTAAGATCATTATCTTCTCTTAAATCTTTAATACGAGTTTTCATATTACATTTTCCTTTCTAAATATATTTCCTAAACAGATTATAAAATAAAACATAATGTTGTACCGTGAAATAAAACATATTGTTATAAGCAAAAAAAGATTAAATTTATAACAAAACAGTTTAGAGGAATATTACATTGCAAAAATGGCAAGAATATGGTATTCTATATAATAGTAGATAAAAATGAAGGAGCACTAAAATGAAAGAAAAAACTTTTAAAGATTTAGGACTGGATGAAGGAGATAAATATTTAAAAAAGATAGCATCTGAGTTTGATTTAGGAGAATTAGATAATCTATTATCAGGAAAAGAAGATCGAACAGAGTTAGAAAAAAAGATGAAAGATATAAAAGACAAAATATAAGAGGTAAAGATGAATAAAAGTTCAGTAGTAAAAAATGAAAAATATGTTGTTGACATTATAGATAATGGCTTTGAAGGAGAAGGAATAGCTAAGATAGACGGACTTACTGTATTTGTGCCCGGTAGCATAAAAGGCGAAAAATGTGAAATTTTAATTGTCAAAGTTTTAGCTTCACATGCATATGGAAAAATAGTGAATATAATAGAAAAATCAGAGAATAGAAAAGAGAGCGATTGTGCTACATATAAAAGATGTGGAGGTTGCTCTTTAAGACATATGACATATGAAAGCACACTAAAACTAAAAAGACAAGTAGTTCAAAATCTGGTAAATAAAGGATTAAAAAAGAAAGTAGAAGTATTAGAAACAATAGGGATGGAGAATCCATATAATTACAGAAACAAAGCACAGTATCCTGTAGGGCTAAATTCAGAAGGACAACCAGAAGTAGGGGTATTTGCACAAAGAACTCATACAATAATACCAATACAAACATGTTTAATTCAAACAGAAATATCACAGAAAATAGCAAAAACAATTCTAAACTTTGTAAAAGAAAAAAATATACAAGTATACAATGAAGAGAATCAAAAAGGGTTATTAAGGCATATTGTAATAAAAGTTGGAAAATACACAAATCAAGTAATGTGCATTTTAGTAGTAAATGATTCTAAATTTAATCAAGAACAAGAACTTGTAAAATTACTATGCGAAAAATATCCAGAGATAAAGACAATAGTAAAAAATATAAATAATAAAAATACTAATGTAATTTTAGGAAAAGAAAATATAAACTTATATGGAAATGGTTATATCGAGGACAAACTAGGAGAGTACATTTTTAAAATATCTCCAATGTCATTCTATCAAGTAAATCCTGTTCAAGCAGAGATATTGTACACAACAGCAATAAATCAGGCAAATTTAGATAGAAACGATATATTATTTGATTTATATTGTGGAATAGGGACAATAGGAATTTTTGCATCAAAATATGTAAATAAAGTATATGGAATAGAGATAGTTCCACAAGCAATTGAAGATGCAAAAGAAAACGCAAAAATAAATGATGTAAAGAACATTGAGTTTATATGTGGTGATGTGGAAGTTGCATTTGATGAATTAATAAACAAAGAAAAAATAGTTCCAAGTGCTATAATAGTAGATCCACCAAGAAAAGGACTAGACAACAAGACAGTTGAAAACATAGCAAAAATCAAACCAGCAAAACTAGTATACATAAGTTGTAATCCAGCTACTATGGTAAGAGATTTAGCAAAATTAGAAGATATATATAATATAAAAACCATACAACCAGTAGATATGTTCCCTTGGACAAGCAGTGTAGAAACAGTAACTATTCTAACATTAAAAAATCAAGGTTTATAGCAGTTTAATAAAAGAAGAATGCTATATGGAGGAATAAAGAAAATGTAGTGGGACTTTTATAATGTATTTAACTAATTGTATCAACAATCTTGTAAAAAAAATTTAAAATATAAAAAACTGTAGCTTATATATTTCTATATAAGCTACATTCTAAATCATAACTGCTTACCGAAGTAAGCCTTCTCAGTCATCTAATTAAATAGATTTCCTATTAATTATAATGATACTATATTTTTATGCAAAAATCAAGAATTTTATGCAAAATTCCTGATAATATTAAGGAGTATTTTGGGCTGGCAAGTATTTGAAAAGGTCAGAATCTAAAAATGCTTTTGATATATTATCTAAATCTGTTCCTTTAATATTACCTTTTTTCTTTGCAAAATCTATTCTTTCAATACTTATAGGGTTAATATTGAATATATTTACCCATCGCCTCATTGTTTTAAAATTATATATTTTACCAAGTTCAACATAAGTTTTACTAGCGAGTTGTTTTTCGGTAGGTTGTTTGCTTGTAATAGGTAGAACTAATAAGGTTTTTCCACCATTTTTTAGGACTACAGCGGGATGTCTACCACTAAATTCTTCACCGATATTGAATCCAAATTCAACCCAAATAACATCTCCACGAATGATATATTCTTTGGATTTTTGTAAAAATTCTGGAGAGTTAATTATGATTTTAGTTTTCTTGTCAATCCATTCCAGATAATCTTTAGGTGTATTTCTTTTATTAGAAAAATCTTCATCTTTATGTATTTCATAATAATTATCTAAAGTACATTTTGTAGTATTTAAAATGTTTAATAATTCGTGCATATACCAAACTTCCTTTCGCAGTTTGCATTATATCAAATATGTACAAAAAAGCAATAGTTTTTGAAAAGAAAACAAAACTTTTGCTTAGTGTAGTGATATGATAGATAATGATTTGTTGTAAAATATTGGATTTTATGATATATTGTAGAAAAAGTAAAAATATATAGTTTATCTACAGAAGGTGTCTGAGTTATGTAGAGTGTGTAGCCGTGCTACAACTAAAGCAGGAACTGTAAACATAAAGGAGAGAAATGTGTATGAGTAGTATGGAGTTAGAGGTAAAAGTTTTAAATATTGAAAAAGAAGAAATAATAGACAAAATAAAAAACGCAGGGGGAAAATATATTAGTTCGTCAGAACAATATTTATGTGTATATGATTTAATGTATATAAATCAAAGATATTATTCTAATTTATATGAGTTAAATAATGAAACTATAGAATTAAGAAAAGATATAGCATTAACTAAAATAAAAAATCTTTTTCAAGAAATAGATGAATTATTAAATAATGAAGAAATTAATTTTTTGAAAAGAAATTTTAAAATAAATAAGTTAATAGATATATTTACTTTAGAAAAACAACAAATATTAGAAATATTGAATAGTAAAGAATTAAACGAATTTATAAATAAGTATAAGTCTACTCCTAAAAAATGGGTTAGATTAAGAAAAACTATTGAGAAAAAAGAAAACAAAGAGATAAAAGAAAAAACAACTTTAACAATAAAACATATTTTAAGGGATAATGAATCGAATATCCAACAAATGAAAGAAACAGAAATAGAAGTAAATTCTTTTGAAGAAACAAATGAAGTGCTTGAAGAATTAGGTTTTTCATATAGAAGTTATCAAGAAAAAAGAAGAGAAAAATATATTTTAAATGAGCATGAAATAGATATTGACACATGGCCTAAATTATCACCATATATTGAATTTGAAGGAAGAGATAAAAACGATATAGAAAATATATTAAATATTTTAGGATATTCGTTTGAAGATACTATTTCATGTACTGTTGATGAGATTTATAAAAAGATTAGTTTAGATATAAATAATATGAAAGAACTTAAATTTTAATAAGTAAAAATGGAATAAAAAATGAAATTAGAAGATTTGAGAATTGAATATGATAAATTACAACAGAAGTATGGTGCAAAGGAACTAGATTCTATATATAATGGTGGATGCGAAGAGAATCCAGATATATGTTTTGTATTCATGAATCCAACCGGAAGAAATATTGCGTCATCAAAAGAATGGAAAGGCTTAAAATCACCTTGGATAGGAACAAAGAATATATGGAATTTGTTTTATAAATTAGGATTAACAAACGAAACAATATTCAACCAAATAAGAAACATTAAAGGTAAAGACTGGACGGAAGATTTTGCAAATGAGGTATATAATGATGTTATAAAACACAAATATTTTATAACTAATCTTGGAAAATGTACACAGGTGGATGCAAGAGAATTGCCGGATAGTGTTTATCAAAAATATTTGAATTTATTAGAGAAAGAAATAGAAATAATAAATCCAAAAGTAGTAATTCTATTTGGAAACCAAGTAAGTTCAATAGTTTTGAATAAGAAGATTTCGGTTTCACAATGTAGAAAGCAAGCATTTGAAAAAGAGATAAACTCTAAGAAATATAAATTTTATCCAGTATATTATCCTGTAGGAAATGGTAGTTTTAATGTAGATAAATCAATAGAAGATATAAATTGGATAATGGAAAAAGAACTAAATAAACTACATTAGTTTTTTGCAAAGGAGAAGAAAAATGGAAAAAGACCTAACTATTCGTAAATTACAAGAATGTATAAAAAACATAGACCATAAACACAATATGAACGATAAATATATGTTAAAATTAATGGAAGAAGTGGGAGAACTTGCAGAAGCTGTAAGAAAAAATAAAAGAATGCAGGATGACCAAAACATAAAAGGAACAATAGAAGAAGAACTACAAGATGTATTATATTATATAGTTTGTTTAGCTAATGTAAATGATATAGATTTACAAAACTGTATATATCTAAAAGAAAAAATAAACTGTGAGAAATACAATAGAAAGAACATGTTTGCGGATTAGTAAGGTAGAAATTCTATTGTAAAGTTTAAGTTGACATAATTTTTGAAGAATGATATAATAAAAGTATTCTAAATGCAGGAGGGATTGCTATGCTAGAAAGAATACGGGAATTCTCGTACTGGTTGGGCATAGATTCACTTTGGATCTACATTCTCATCGGTTTGACTTTGCTACTATTTGTAGTAAAGTGCAAGTATCCGTGGGCTCCAAAGTGGAAATCCATTACTACTAAAGACAAGGATGGCAATATCGTCACCAAATATTACCGTCTAGATGATAAAATTCTATAAACTGGGTGAAAGTGGTAGAGAAATCTACCACTTTTAATTTTTTTATGATATAATGCTAAAAAATAGGAGGAAATAAAATGAAAATTATATTAGCATCAGCTTCACCTAGAAGAAAAGAATTATTAGGATATATAACAAAAGATTTTGAAGTAATGGTTAGTAATGCAGATGAAAGTTTCCGAAAAGGTTTAAAAATACAGGAACAATCAAAAAGAATAGCATACTTAAAAGCCAAAAGTGTATTTGACAATACTACAGGAGACAGAATAGTAATTGGTTCTGACACTTTAGTATTAAAAAACGGTGAACATTTTGGAAAGCCAAAGAGTGAGCAAGAAGCTTTTGAAATGATTTCGAGATTACAAAATGATGTTCACGAGGTTATTACAAGTTTGTGTGTAATAATAGAAAAAGATGGAGAACAAAAGGAATATACTGATTATGATATAACAAAAGTATATCTATCAGAAATAACTCCATCAGAGATTAAAGAATGGATTGATAGTGGAGAGGCTATGGACAAAGCAGGAGCATATGCAATTCAAGGAAAGTTTTCAAAATTTGTTACAAAAATAAATGGAGACTACAATACTGTTGTTGGCCTTCCTGTACAGAAATTGTATCAAATTATAAAAGGTTACTTAGACTAAGATATAATAGGAGAGAAAAATGAAAGTATTATTTGCAACAACTAATCCAGCAAAGGTAAAAAAATATAAAGCTGAATTAGAAAAAAGAGGAATAGAACTAATTACATTAAAAGATGTAGATGTAAAATTAAATGTAGTTGAGAGCGGAAAGAATGCATTAGAAAATGCGTATATAAAGGCAAAAGCATACTATGATGTATTAAAAATGCCAACGATAGGAATGGACAATAATTTGTTTATAGAAGAATTGCCAGAAGAAAAACAACCAGGCACTTATGTTAGAAGAGTAAATGGCAAAGAACTAAATGACGAAGAAATGATAGAGCATTATACACAATTAGTGAGAGAAAACAGTGGAAAACTTACTGTTAAGTGGGTGTATGGAATGGTAGTTTGCAGTGAAAAAGGAACAAGTCAGTATACTTGGCACAAAGACCATTTCTACTTTGTTGATAAGCCTTGTCAAACAAGAAATCCTGGCTATCCACTAGATTCTATAAGTATTGTGCCAGAGTTTAATAGATATTTGGCAGAACTAACACCAGAAGATAAAATTGAATATAAAAAGAAGGACAACATAGACGCAGTAGTAGACTTTATAGTAAAAAGTGTTTAACAAGTAATAATAAATACGGACTGATATAAATATATTTCTCAAAGCTCTCGTTCAAACAATTTCGCAAGGATTTCTAAATGAGTTTTACGGCACCCTTCCACGTATGGATTCATAACTGAATCCACCTGAACTCTTTCCGTAAAACTTTATTAAGAACTCCTAGGCTCAATCATTTTCAATTCGAGCTTTTCGGCATATATTATATCAGTTTGTATTTTTTTTCGTTTTGTCACTTACTTGTCACTATTGATAATTTATAATAAAATTGAAATAAATAAAAAGGAGAACGTTTATGGAAATTTTAAGAGTTGAAAACTTGTGCAAAGAGTATGGAAAAGGACAAACAAAAGTAAAAGCATTAGATAATGTTTCCTTTTCTGTTGAGAAAGGTGAATTTGTTGCAATAGTTGGTGCGTCTGGAAGCGGTAAATCAACATTGTTACATTTACTAGGCGGAGTAGACAGACCAAATAGTGGCAAAGTATTTATAGAAGGAAAAGATATATACAAATTAAATGATGACGAGCTTGCAATATTTAGAAGAAGACAAGTGGGGCTTATATATCAATTTTATAATTTAATTCCAATACTTAATGTAGAGGAGAATATAACCCTACCTCTAAGCTTAGATGGAAGGAAAGTTGACGAAAAAAGATTAGAAGAATTAATAAATCTATTAGGATTAAGTGGAAGAAGAACACATCTTCCAAATGAATTATCTGGTGGTCAACAGCAAAAAACATCAATAGGTAGAGCAATGATAACAAATCCAGCAATAATTTTGGCAGATGAACCAACCGGAAATTTGGACTCGAAATCAAGTGATGAAGTTGTAACATTATTAAAAAAATCGAATAAAGATTATAAACAAACAATAATAATGATTACACATAATCTAGAAATTGCAAAAGTAGCAGATAGAATTATAACAATAGAAGATGGAAAGATAGTTAAGGAGGCATAATATGAATTTATTAAACAAATTAACTACTAAAAATCTGAAATTAAACAAAAAAAGAACAGTAGTCTCAATAATAGGAATAATGTTATCAATAGCGCTAATTACAGCAGTTGCATCTATGGTAGTGAGCTTTAGAAAAAGTTATATAGAATTTGAAAAAGAAACAAGTGGAAATTATCATTATGCTTTCTTTAATGTAAAAGGCAAAGACTTAAAAGAATTTGAAAACAATAGAGCAATTGAAAGTTATTATTTAACAAAAGCAAATGGATATGCAAAGATAAAAGAAAGCAAAAATGTTGATAAACCATATGCTTATATAATGGAACTAGATGAAACAGCTTTTTCAAATTTAGGAATAAAATTAATAGAAGGAAAATTTCCAGAGAAAGAAGACGAAATAGTAATACCAAAACATCTAAGAACCAACGGTGGAGTGGAATATAAAGTAGGAGATGTAATAACTCTAGAAGTAGGAGATAGAACATCAGAAGGAAGCAAACTTGATCAATCCAACCCATACCATGATGACGAAATGATAGAAAATGCAAAGGCAAAAACATACAAAATAGTTGGTAGAACAGAAAGACCTTCAAGAGGAGTAGAACCATATACTGCACCAGGTTATACGTTCATTACAAGAATAACTGAAAAAGGACAAGGAGAAGAAGAATATAATTTATATGCAAGATATACAAAAAAGGCTTTGAAAAATCAGTATAGAACAACCGCAAATATTCTAGGAATAGATGAAGAACTTATGGAGAAAACAAAATGTGGACAAATAGTTAAAGATCTAAATGAAGAAGGCAAGGTAGTGAAAGAACTAGAAAAGGCTAGATACAATTGGAATCTAAATACCACATTAATAAAATTAGAGGCACTATCTTTTAGCAACAGTACGATGAGAATGTTATACTGTACGGCGGGAATAGTAGTAGCAATAATTATAGGAACATCAGTATTTTGTATAAAAAACAGCTTTGATATATCAATAACAGAAAAAACAAGACAATATGGAATGCTTGCAAGTATAGGAGCAACCAAAAAGCAAATAAAGAAAAATGTCTACTTTGAAGCCCTGATATTATCTCTTATAGGAATTCCATTAGGAATACTGTGTGGACTATTAGCTGCATTTATATTAATTCATATTACAAATTACTTTCTAGATGAGATGGGAGACATACATCTAATATTCGGAACTTCAGTTATAGCAATAACAATGTCTATACTATTAGGAATAATTACAATATATTTATCTGCAAGAAAAAGTGCAAAAAGAGCAAGTAAAACTAGCCCAATATCAGCAATAAGAAGTAATAATGACATAAAAATAAAAGCCAATAAAATAAGAAGTCCTAAAATAGTAAGAAAAATATTTGGAATAGGTGGAGAAGTATCTTACAAGAACTTAAAAAGAAACAAGAAAAAATACAGAACAACAGTAGTATCAATAATAGTTTGTGTATCAGTGTTTATTGCTTTATATTCTTTTATAAACTTAGCTTATAGAACTACAAAGATAGAATATGGAGAATTAAACCATAACATTGCAATATATTTTGAAAAAAGTGATGATGTTGAAAATGCTGTTCAAAAGATAACATCATTAGAAAATATAGATAAAATTTGTGTAGAGAAAACAGCTGTGTACAATATTAGGGATCCAAAATATACAAAGAAATATTTAAAAGATGTAAATCTTACAGATGATGAAAAAGAAGTAAAAAGTGTAAGAGTATGTTCAGTTGGAGAGCAAGAGTATAAAGAATATTTAAAGAAACTAAACTTAAAATATGAAGATGCAAAGGATAAAGCGATTTTAATAAATAATAAGTTTACCTTAATTAATGATGAAAGTACAAATGGCAAAACAGAAGAAGTAGAAGTCTATGACTACAAAGTAGGAGATGTTTTGCAAGGAGAAACGCAAAAAACAGAGTATGTTATATTAGATCAAAGCGAGAGCTTAATAAATATGGAGGAAAGAATAACAAAAGGTGAAGAAAAAAATATTCAAATAATTAAAGTAACAAATGAAAGACCTTTAGGATTTGAAAATATGCTAACTAGTGAATTTATTATAGTTAGTGATGAATGTATCAAAGACTTTACTCCATATGGAAGTATAGGAATATATATAAAATCATCAAATCCAGATAAATTACAAGAAGACATAGAAAAAGCATTAACAGGATATAAAGGTGGATATAGTTTAAACAACATAGCAAGATCTGAGAAAAATCAAAGATCAGTATTCACTTTAGTTGCAATATTCTTATATGGATTTATAGCAGTAATTGCGCTAATAGGAATAACTAACATATTTAACACAATAACAACAAATATGGAATTAAGAAGTAGAGAATTTGCAATGTTGAAAAGTATTGGAATGACTACGAAAGAATTTAATAAAATGATAAGATTAGAAAGTTTCTTCTATGGAATGAAATCATTATTAATAGGAATTCCAATAGGAATAGTACTATCATACTTAATATTTAAAGCTCTATCATCAGGCTCATTGATGTTAAAATATGAATTGCCAATAGTAGGAATATTAATAAGTATAATATCAGTATTTTTACTAATATTCTGCATAATGAAGTACTCGATAAACAAAATAAACAAACAAAACACAATAGAAACAATAAGAAACGAGAACATATAGCAACGATAGGGACTGGAAAAGTCCCTATTTTTAATGTATAATATCAATGGAGGAAAATAAAATGCAGATATTATTAGTAGAAGATAATGAAACAATAGCAAAAGCTTTAACATATACATTAGAACAACAAAAATATAATGTACTTCATACAACAAGTATAGAAGAAACGAGAAAAATGCTTAATGATAAAATTGACTTAATAATCTTAGATGTTGCCTTGCCTGATGGAAACGGATTTGACTTATATGAAAATACAATAAAAGAGCTAAACATACCAACGATATTCTTAACAGCAAGAGATGATGAAATTGATATAGTAAAAGGTTTAGAGCTAGGAGCAGAAGATTATATTACAAAGCCATTTGGGACAAAAGAACTTTTGGCAAGAATTAAAAATATTTTATTGAGGCAAAAAAAGAACACAATATTAACAGTACAAGACATTAGCTTTGACATAGACAAAATGGTTGTGTATAAAAACAATGAACCAATTGATCTAACAAGTCTTGAACTAAAAATATTACATATGTTGTTCTTGAATTTAAATAAAGTTGTAAAAAGAGATGACATTATAGAGAAAATATGGGAATGGACAGGCAACGATGTCAATGATAATACAGTAACAGTTTATTTAAAAAGAATAAGAGAAAAATTACAAACAGATATTATAATAACAATAAAAGGAATGGGATATAGAATAGATGAAAAATAAGATTGGTTATGGCAAAACACTGACGATAAGCATTATAATAGCGATTATATTTATTACTACAAATGTAATTATAAATTACGTAGCTTACAGGACATACACGAAAAACTTTAATGCTAAGATAGATTTGATAATTGGAGAAACCATAAAAGAGAATCCAGATACAGACAAAGATACATTAATAAAAATATTAAATAATGAAGATACCAAATCGGACGATATTCTAAAAAAGTATGGAATAAATCTAAATGAAGATTCGGCAATATTAGAAAATGATAAAAAATTTTATGAGTTTACATTATTAAGTACAGCAATTACAGTAATATTTATATTGGTAGTATTGATAGTGTTTGCAGAATATAATAGAAGAAGAAATAAAAAAATAAAGCAAATAACTGATTATATAGAGCAAATAAATCAAAAGAATTATAAGCTAGACATAGAAGAAAATTCAGAAGGAGAACTTTCTATATTAAAAAATGAAATATACAAAACAACTGTAATGCTTAATGAAATAGCAGATAACGAAATGAAGGATAAAGAAAATCTAAAGGAATCTTTATCAGATATTTCGCATCAATTAAAAACTCCTTTGACTTCAATAACAATTATATTAGACAATATATTAGACAATCCAGATATGGAACAAACAGTTAGAGAAGATTTTATAAAAGATATAAAAAGAGAGATAACTAACATTCAATTCTTAGTGGCAAACTTACTAAAATTATCAAAATTAGATGCAAACTCAGTACAATTTATAAACAAAGAAGTGAAAGTAGAAGAAATAATCCAAAATGTAGTAAAAAATGTATCAAGTATATGTGATTTGAAGAATATAAAAATAAATATTACAGGAGATTTAAAAGCTAAAATTGTATGCGATGAAAGATGGCAGATAGAAGCGATAACCAATATTGTAAAAAATGCTGCAGAACATTCAAAAACAGATTCGGAAATAGACATTAGTTATGAACAAAACAAAGCTTATACAAAAGTAGCAATAAAAGACTATGGTGCAGGAATAAGCAATTCAGACATAAAGCACATATTCCAAAGATTCTACAAAAGCAAGAATTCTGCCAAAGACAGTATTGGAATAGGACTTCCACTTGCAAAATCAATAATAGAAAGAAACAATGGATATATAGAAGTTACATCAGAAGAAGGAAAAGGAACTACCTTTACAATTAAATACTTAAAATAATAATTGATACGAATAAATAAAACTTACAGTGCAAAAAATGTTGAAAAAAATCTTAATATAGGTTATAATGATATCATTATAAAAATAAAAGTTGGGGATAAAATGATAAATTTAATTTTGAGTGGAAATGAGAAGGTATTTGATGGAGCTTTAACAGAGCTAATATCAATAACAAACAAGATTAAAGAACCAATAAATTGTTACATATTAACAATGGAAGTTACTAGAATAAAAAAAGAATATACAGCAATAAAAGATGAGCAAATAGACTTTCTAAATAAGGTTGTAAAGACTAAAAATGCAGACAACAAAATAACAAAAATAGATGTAACAGATTTATACGAAAAAGAATTTGGAAAATGCAAAAATGAAAATGCTTATTGCACACCTTATACATTACTACGATTATTTATAGATTTAATACCAAATATGCCAGAAAAAATACTATATTTAGATATTGATATGATGGCAAATAAGGATATATCAGAACTTTATAATACTGATATTACTGAATATGAATATGCAGCAGTAAGAGAAAAATACGGTTCGAAAATAATCAGACCTGATTATATAAATGCAGGGATGTTATTGATAAATATGAATAAAATAAAAGAGACCAAGCTTTTAGAAAAAGCAAGAAATTTAATTAAAACAAAGAAATTAATATTTGCAGATCAAGATGCAATATTCTGGTCAACAACTAAGAAAAAACTACTTCCAAGAAGATATAATGAACAAGCAAGATTTAATGATCCCAAAACAGTAATTTGCCATTTCTGTAAAAGAATGTTGTGGTTTCCATATCCACACACGGAGAACTACAAACAATGGCAAATAGAAGAAGTACATAAAGTTTTAAAATGTCACACCTTTGATGATGACTTGGAAGAATATGTAAAATGGAAAGAAGAATACCAAAACTCAAAAGAACATATATCAACCAATGGTTAGGAGAAAACAATGAAAAAAGAAAAACAAGTTATACCAATATTTTTTGCAACAGATGACAAATATATACCATTCTTAGCAGTAGCGTTGCAATCTTTAATAGAAAACTCATCAGACACTAATAACTATGTAATCAAAATACTATACACAAATATAGAAGAAAATAATATGAACAATATATTAAAGTATGAGAGAGAGAATGTAAGTATTGAATTTGTTGATTTGAATTATTACATAAATAAAGTAAAAGATAAACTTTATACAAGAGATTATTACTCTAAAACAACATACTTTAGATTATTTATACCAGATTTGTATCCACAATATGATAAGGTCTTATACTTAGATAGTGATATTGTAATATTATCTGATATAGCAGAGTTATATAATACTGATATGGAAGATAATCTAGTAGCGGCAGCACCAGATGATGTAATACAAACAATAGAAGTTTTTCAAGAATATGCTGAAAAGGTTGTGGGAGTAGCAGATTACCACAATTACTTTAATGCAGGAATACTTCTAATGAATCTAGATGCAATGAGAAGAATAAACTTTCAAGAGAAGTTTTTGTATTTATTAGGAACAGTAAAATTTTCTGTTGCACAAGATCAAGATTATCTAAACAGATTATGCAAAGGTAGAGTAAAAATACTAGAAAATACATGGGATAGAATGCCAATAGGTGGAGATACAGTAGAAAGAGATAAATTACATATAATACACTATAATTTAGCATTTAAACCTTGGCATTTTGAAGATATTTTATATAAAGAATATTTTTGGAAATACGCTCAAAAAACAGAATACTTTGAGAAGATAATGGAAATCAAGGACAATTATACAGAAGAAGAAAAATTTGAAGATATGGAATCAGACAAGAGATTAAGAGCACTAGCGCAAAAAGAATGTGATTGTGTGGGTGATGATAGAAAATATAGGAGATAGGGATGAAAGAACAAGTAATAGAAAAGGCTCAAGATAGGCTGGAAATTTTAGAGGAGATTGATAGGCTTGAACGAGAGGGTAGATTTGATGTGGATCCAGAAAAAGATCCACCCACAATAATTCTAACACCAGAGAATGTAGACTATTTAAAAAAGAAAAGCACAAGCAAAATAAAAAGAACAGTAGCTAATAAATTTGGAGAAAGATTTTTAAACGAAATACTTAAAAATAATAGATTGATCATTAAAGAAGTAAACGGAATCGAAAATCTTCAAAGTATAGAAACAGGAGCAATGATAACCTGTAACCACTTTAATCCATTTGACTCATTTGCTGTTGAAGAAGTTTTTAGAAGCACAAAACAATCAAAAAGTAAAAAACTATATAAAGTAATAAGAGAAGGAAATTATACAAATTTCCCTGGATTTTATGGATTTTTATTCAGGAATGCAGATACATTACCACTAAGCTCAAATAAAAGAACAATGATAAATTTTATGAAGGCAGTTGATACAATATTACAAAGAGGCGACTTTATATTAATTTATCCAGAACAAAGTCTATGGTGGAATTATAGAAAACCAAAGCCATTAAAAGATGGAGCATATAAAATGGCTACAAGAAACAATGTCCCAATAATTCCAATATTTATAACAATGCAAGATAGTGAAATAATTGGAGAAGATGGCTTTCCTGTTCAAGAATATATAGTAAATATAAAAGAGCCAATTTATCCAGATACTAATAAAACAGAAAAAGAAAATACTGAAATTATGAGAGATAAAAACTATCAAGTATGGAAAAAAGTGTATGAAGATTTTTACAAGATTCCACTTGAGTATAAAAGTGACAAGGAAAAAATTACAGCTAATCAGGAGAATTAATGGAAGAAAAAATTATCTATTATAAAGATGAATTGAATGATGAATTTTCAGAGGCACAAATAGTTCCAAGAAAAATAGATGGAAGCTACAAATATGTACATAAAAACCCGTTATGGAATTTATGTGCATTTCTAGTGCAAAATATATTGAGTATGCCGATAAAACTTTTGTATGTTAAAATAAACTTTGGAATAAAATATGTAGGGAAAAAAAAGCTGAAAGAATACAAAAAAACAGGATATTTTATATATGGAAATCATACGCAACCATTTGCAGACACTTTTATACCAAGCCTTGCAAATTATCCAAAAAGGAACTACTTTATAGTAAATCCAGAAAATGTTTCAATGAAAGGATTAAAAACATTATCGCAAATGCTAGGAGCGATTCCAATTCCTTGTGACAAAAAAGGAATGGAACATTTCTTGGAAACAATAGAAAAAAACATAAACAAAAAGCATTCAATTACAATTTACCCAGAAGCACATATATGGCCATATTACACAAAAATAAGACCGTTTAAGGATGTTTCATTTAAATATCCTATAAAGTACAATGTACCAGCATTTTGTATAACAAATACATATCAAAAAGGGAAAAAAAATAAAATAAAAATTGTAACATACATAGATGGTCCATTTTTTGCAGATAAAAATTTAAGTATTCAAGAGCAGAAAAAAGACTTAAGAAATCAAATATATAATTGTATGGTTGAACAAAGCAAAAAAAGCAATGTTGAATATATAAAATATATTAAGGAGGAACAAAAATGAAAAAAGAAGTTATTATAACAATACTTGTAGCTATATTATTAATAGCAGGAATGGTTGGTTATGCTTTATATAACAACCAAAAAACAAAAAAGCCAAATATCAATGAAAATAAAACAGAAAATACTGTTGTTTCAGAAAAAGAAGAAAACACAGTATCTGAAGAAAATAAGGAGGAAGATAAAGTGTATAGCAAAGGTAAACATCATGCGGAAATGGTAATTAAAGATTATGGAACAATAGCATTAGAGTTAGATGCAGATGTTGCACCAATAACAGTTGAAAACTTCGCACAACTTGTAAATGAAGGATTCTACAATGGATTAACATTCCATAGAATAATATCAGGATTTATGATTCAAGGTGGAGATCCACAAGGAACAGGAATGGGCGGAAGTGATAAAGAAATTAAAGGAGAATTTGCAGCTAACGGAGTAAAGAATAACATATCACATACAAGAGGAGTAATATCAATGGCTCGTGCAACTGCATATGACAGTGCAAGCTCACAATTCTTTATAGTTCATCAAGACAGCAAATTCCTAGATGGAAACTATGCAGGATTTGGAAGAGTAACAAGCGGAATAGAAATAGTAGACAAAATATGTGCTAATACAAAGGTGGAAGACAATAACGGAACAGTATTGAAAGCAAATCAACCAATAATAGAAAAAATAACAATGATAGATTAATCATTTATGGATGGAAAAATGGAGAAAACAGAAAAGGCTAAAAAGATTAAGAAAACAATAAGAAATTTAATAGTTTTTATATTATTAATAGGCTTAACATTTTATTTAATATTTAAAGACCAAAATGTGTTAGAAATATTAAATATAGCAGTAAGTGTAAAGAAAAGATATATATTAGTAGCAATAATAGCTATGTGCTTATATTTACTTGGAGAAACGATAAATATAACAAGAATACTAAAAGAGCTAGGAGAAAAATCGACATTTTTAAGAAATATAAGATATACATTAATAGGATTCTTCTTCAGCTCAATAACACCTGCTGCTAGCGGTGGTCAACCTATGGAAATATATTATATGCACAAAGAAAAGATAGCTGTGGCAAATTCGACACTAGCATTACTAGTACATTTAACAAGTTTTCAGATAGTAACAATTACATTGGGAATATTAAGTACAATACTTCATTTTGAAATAGTAAAAAGTGGACTAATATATTTGGTTGTCTTGGGAATACTATTAAACTCAACCGCATTGACATTATTAGCGATATCAATATTCTCAAAAAGATTATCAAAAGGACTAATAAATTTTGCAGTAAAAGTATTAAGATTCTTTAGAATACCAAATATAGAGAAAAAGCAAGAATCACTAGAGAAAGAATTGGAAAAGTACCAAGAAAGTGCGGTTTATATAAAAGAACATAAAAAGCTGATGATAAAGACATTAGTAACAACTTTTATACAAGTAATAATTTATTACAGCATACCATATTGGGTATATCTTGCATTTGGATTCACGGGTTATAACTTCTTCCAAATAGTAACATTGCAAGCAATGCTATATGCGACAGTATCTGGAATACCATCTCCTGGTGCGGTAGGAGTAAGCGAAGGAGCTTTTATAGAAATATTTAAAGGAGTATTTCCGGCTACTATGATGAATAGTGCAATATTATTAAATAGAGGAGCAAGCTTTTACTTATTTGTAATCATTAGTGCAATAATAACAACTATAACAGCATTAAAAACAAAAAATTACGAAGTAAAAGAAGAATTAAATAACAACTAAGTATAAGCAAGTATCTACATATAATAAGTTACTTGCTTATTATAATAAAAGGATGTTTAACAAGAAAGAAAAGTGATAATTATGAAAAAAGAAGATAAACCTTTATATTATTTCCTTAGAAATCTGGCGAATGTTTTACTAAGAATATTATATAGGCCTAAAAAAATAGATAAAGAAAATATACCACAGGAAGGACCGATAATCCTTGCGGGTAATCACGTAAATGCAATAGATCCGGTAATGGTAATAACATCAACGAAAAGGTTAGTACATTATATGGCAAAAGAAAGTCTTTTTAAGGGAATACATGGATGGATTTTCAAAAAAGTTGGAACAATAAAAGTACATAGAAACAAATCAAATCCGGTTGCAGTTATGGAAGCAGAAGATATTTTAAAACATGGTGGAGCAGTTGGAATATTTCCAGAAGGGACAAGAAATAGAACCAATGAAGACTTATTGAAATTTAGACATGGAGCAGTTTCAATAGCTAAAAAAACAAATAGTAAAATAGTTCCATTTGCAATAAGAGGAAAATATAAAATTTTTAGAAAAGGACTAAGCATAAAATTTGGTAAACCAATAGATGTAAGTAATATGGACATAGAAGAAGCAAATGATTATTTAAGAGGGGAAGTTCTAAAATTACTAAAAGGATAGGAAGATATGAAGTATATTTTTATAGTAAATCAAATAGCAGGAAGAGGAAAGTATAAAAAGATAGTTCCGCACATAGAAAAAATATGCAAAGAGGAAAATAAAAGATATGCAATTAGATATATAACTGAAGATAAAAGTGGTGCAGATATTGCAAGAGAGTATTGTAATGCAGAACACGTAATATATGTAGTTGGTGGAGATGGAACATTAACAAGAACTCTAGCAGGAATAATTGGAACAAAAAACAAATTAGGAATAATACCGGCAGGGTCTGGAAATGATACTTATAGAACAATTAAATCACTTCCACAAGGAATAAGCAAAATAGATTTAGCTAAAATAAATGATACTTATTTTATAAATGTAGCTTGTTGTGGAATGGATGCAGAAGTTGCAAATAATATTGATAAGTTTAGAAACACAATAGTTCCAGCCAGTCAAATGTATAATGTAAGTATAATATATACTTTCTTTAATTATAGATTTAAAGAAATGAAGCTAAAAACAGAAGTAAAAACAATACAAGATAAATATTCTATGATAAGTATCTGTAATGGAGGTTATTATGGAGGAGGTTTCAATGTAGCACCAAAATCAAAACTTACAGACGGAATACTAGACATATATTATGCAGAGAAAATGCCAAGACTAAAAATGATACCATTACTTTTAAAAATGAAGAAAGGAAAACACGAAGGCAAAAGAAAAATGCATAAATATAGAGGCAAACATATTGAATTAGAATTTGAGCAGGAAGTTACATTTAATGTCGATGGAGAAAAACTATCAGACACTAAATTTACAATAAATGTCCTTCCAGAGGCAATAGAGATATATAATGACAATGATTTTGTAAAAAGAATATTGGAAGGCAAAGAAATTAATTCAAATAAAAAATTAGTTACAAAATAGCAAAAAAATTATTGAAAAATAATTACAATAATGATATTATGCTAATGATATAAGCAAAAGATATTTAATAAACTAGGAGGATAAATATGAGTGACGAATACAAAGTCGTAGACAGTGTAGATAGTCTACAAGAGGCTTTTGACAGAGTTAGAAAAGCACAAAAAGAATTTTCAAAATATACACAAGAACAAGTAGACAAAATATTTAAAGCAGCAGCAATAGCAGCAAACCAAGCAAGAATTCCACTTGCAAAAATGGCAGTGGAAGAAACGGGAATGGGAGTTATAGAAGACAAAGTAATAAAGAATAATTATGCAGCTGAATATGTTTACAATAAATATAGAAATGTAAGAACCTGTGGAGTACTAGAGGAAGACAAAAACTTTGGAATTAAGAAGATAGCTGAACCAGTAGGAGTAATTGCAGCAGTAATACCAACAACCAACCCTACATCAACAGCAATATTTAAAACATTAATAGCATTAAAAACTAGAAATGGAATGATAATAAGTCCTCATCCAAGAGCAAAGAAATCTACAATAGAAGCAACAAAAATAGTACTAGAAGCGGCAATAAAAGCTGGAGCACCAAAAGACATTATTGCTTGGATTGATGTTCCATCATTAGAGTTAACAAATATGCTAATGCAGTCAGCAGATATAATACTTGCAACAGGTGGACCTGGAATGGTAAAATCAGCATATTCTAGTGGAAAACCAGCATTAGGAGTTGGACCAGGAAATACACCAGCTGTAATAGATGAAAGTGCAGATATATTATTAGCAGTAAATTCAATAATACATTCAAAAACATTTGATAATGGAATGATATGTGCATCAGAACAATCAGTAATAGTTCTAGATTCAATATACGATAAAGTAAGAAATGAATTTCTAAAAAGAAATTGCTATATACTAAATCCAGAAGAAACAGAAAAAGTAAGAAAAACCATAATCATAAATGGTGCATTAAATGCAAAAATAGTAGGACAAAAGGCAACCCGTATTGCAGAACTTGCAGGAATTACTGTACCAGAAAACACAAAAATACTAATAGGTGAAGTTGAGAGTGTAGAAATGTCAGAAGAATTTGCAAGAGAAAAACTATCACCAGTTTTAGCAATGTACAGAGCAAAGAATTTTACAGACGCTGTGGACAAAGCATATAGACTAATAGAAGATGGCGGATTAGGACACACATCGTCAATATATATAAATACATTAACAGAACCAGAAAAGCTACAAACCTTTTATAGCACAATGAAAACTTACAGAGTGTTAGTAAACACACCAGCATCACAAGGTGGAATAGGAGATATTTACAACTTTAAATTAACTCCTTCACTAACACTGGGCTGTGGAACTTGGGGAGGAAACTCGGTTTCAGAGAATGTAGGAGTAAAACATTTAATAAATGTAAAAACAGTTGCAGAGAGGAGAGAAAATATGCTTTGGTTTAGAACACCTGAGAAGGTATATATAAAGAGAGGATGCTTGCCAGTAGCCTTAGAAGAATTAAAAAATGTAATGAATAAAAAGAGAGTATTCATAGTAACAGATAGTTTCTTATACAAAAATGGATACACAAAAGTAATAACAGACAAATTAAATGAAATGGGAATAGAACATGCAACATTTTTTGATGTTCAACCAGATCCAACACTTGCCAGTGCAAAAGAAGGAGCAAAGATATTAACAGACTTTAATCCAGATTGCATAATCGCAGTAGGTGGAGGAAGCGCAATGGATGCAGCTAAAATAATGTGGGTATTATATGAGCACCCAGAAGTAGAATTCCTAGATATGGCAATGAGATTTATGGACATTAGAAAAAGAGTATACACATTCCCTAAAATGGGCGAAAAAGCTTACTTTATAGCAGTACCAACATCAGCAGGAACAGGTTCTGAAGTTACACCATTTGCAGTAATTACAGACGAAACAACAGGGATAAAATATCCATTAGCAGATTATGAACTACTACCAAAGATGGCAATAGTAGACGCAAACATGATGATGGATGCACCAAAAGGACTAACATCAGCATCAGGAATAGATGCTGTAACACACTGTTTAGAAGCGTACGCATCAATGATGGCAACACCATACACAGATGCTCTTGCAAAAGAAGCATTAGGAAAAATATTTAAATATTTACCAAGAGCATATGAAAATGGAGCAAACGATCCAGAAGCAAGAGAAGAAATGGCAAATGCAGCAACAATGGCAGGAATGGCCTTCGCAAATGCATTCTTAGGAGTATGTCACTCAATGGCACACAAATTAGGAGCATTCCACCATATAGCACACGGAATTGCAAATGCTCTGTTAATAGACGAAGTACTAAGATACAATAGCCAAGAAGCACCTGTAAAAATGGGAACATTCCCACAATACGGATATCCAAATACACTAAGAAGATATGCAGAAATAGCAGAAAGTGTAGGAATTACAGGAAATAGTGATGAAGAAAAACTGGAAAATCTAATAAAGAAAATAGATGAACTAAAAGAAACAATTGGTATAAAACCAACAATAAGAGATTATGGGGTAGATGAAAAAGATTTCTTAGCAACCTTAGACGAAATGACAGAAGACGCATTTGATGATCAATGTACTGGAACAAATCCAAGATACCCATTGATGAGCGAAATAAAAGATATGTATCTACAAGCATATTATGGTCACAAAGTAGAAGGAGGAGAAGAAAATGGAATATAATCTAAACAATGTAATAGCAGAAAGAGCAAATAAAACCATATATCAAGACGATGGAAAAACAATAAAATTATTTATAGAAAACTACTCAAAGGCAGACATACTAAACGAAGCTTTGAACTTAGCAAGAGTTGAAGAAGCAACAGACTTAAATGTACCAAAGCTAATAGAAATAGGAAAAATAGAAAATAGATGGGCCTTGGTTACAGAGTATGTAGAAGGAAAACCATTAAGCCAATTAATGGAAGAACATCCAGAAAAACTAGAAGAATATTTACAATTCTTTGTAAAAATACAACTAGAAGTATTATCAAAGAAAGTACCTTTACTAAGTAGAATAAAAGATAAATTTAGAAGAAAACTAACAGAAGCAACAAACATAAGCAATGAAGTAAGATATGATTTGCTACAAAGACTAGAAGGAATGAAAAACCACGCAAAATTATGCCATGGAGATTTTAATCCAAGCAATATAATAGTAAAAGAAAATGGAGAATATTGCATATTAGACTGGTCACATGCAACACAAGGAAATGCATCAGCAGATGCTGCAAGAACATTCTTATTATTCTCAATGAAAGGACAAGACGAAATCGCAAATAGATACTTAGAAATATTTGCAAATGCAAGTGAGATAGAGAAAAACAAAATCCAAACCTGGATACCAATAGTTGCAGCAACACAAATGACAAAAGGAAAAGCGGAAGAACAAGAATTTTTAAGTAAGTGGATAGATATTGTAGAATATCAATAAAATTATAAAATTACCTGCCAAAGCGGGTAATTTTTTAAAATACGTAAAAAAATAACAGAAAAAAAGCAATAAAATAGCCAGAAATATTGTATTTTTCTGTGTTTTTGGTATAATAGTCATAAGTTAAACATAGGAGGTAAATAAAATGTTAAAAAAGGTAGCAATTTTAACAAATGGAGGAGATGTAGCAGGTTTTAATGCTGTTATAAGAGCAATAGTAAAAACAGCAGAAGAAAATGATATAGAATGTTATGGATTTGTAGATGGATATAGAGGACTATTAAATAACGATTATATAAGACTAAGCACCAGTGGTAATAGAAACGCATCTGGAATACTTGCAAAAGGCGGATCAATAATAGGATCATCAACCAATGCAAACTTATTTAATTATAAAGTAGTAAAAGAAAACGGAGAGATAGAATATCAAGACTTATCAGATAAATGTATTCAAAATGTTAGAGAAGATGGATTTGATTGTATATTCACGCTTGGAGGAGACGGAACTCAGAAATCAGCAAGAGATTTCTTCAAAAAAGGACTAAACGTAATAGGGGTTCCAAAAACAATAGACAATGATGTTGCATGTACAGAAATAACATTTGGATACAATACAGCAGTATCAGTAGCAACAGAAGCATTGGATAGACTACACACAACAGGAGAAACACATCATAGAATAATGGTATTAGAAGTAATGGGAAGATATGCAGGATGGATTGCATTAGAGTCAGCAATAGCAGGAGGAGCAGACATAGCACTTATTCCAGAAATACCATACGATATACACAAAACAGTAGAAAAAATACAAGAAAGAGCCAGAGTTGGAAAACGTTTTAGTATAGTAGTTGTAGCAGAAGGAGCAACACCAAAAGGAGGAAACATCTCGGTAGAAAATGTAAGAGATAATGGAGCAGGAGTAGATAACACAAAACTTGGTGGAGCCGGAGAAATAGTAACAAAACAATTAGAGAAATTATCAGGATTTGAAGCAAGATGCACAGTTTTAGGATACATGCAAAGAGGTGGAACACCAACTGCATTTGACAGAGTATTATCAACAAAATATGGAGCAAAAGCAATGGAACTTGCAATGGAAGGAAAATTCGGAACAATAGCAGTTATAAAAAACGGAAAGCTAGATTATGCAACATTAGAAGACGTAGTAGGTCAAAATAAAGAAATAGGAGCAGTATCAGGAAATACACCAACAAGTAATATAAGAAAAATAAAAATGGATGATGATTTAGTAAAAACAGCAAGAGATATAGGAATCTGCCTTGGAGACTAGGTAAGACCTAATCTCAAGAAAGGAAAGAATAATATGAAAGACTTTAAACAAATAATAGCAGAAGAAATTGAAAAAGCAACAAACATAAATAAAGAAAAAATATTAGAAAACATAGGGGTACCAAAAGATACCTCTAATGGTGATTATGCATTCCCTTGCTTTATATTAGCAAAAGAACTAAAAAAATCGCCAGTAGCAATAGCAGAAGAAATAAAAGAGAAAATTTCACAAAACTTAGAAAATATAAAAGAAATCTCAGAAGTAAGTGCAGTAAATGGATTTTTAAACTTTAAACTAAACAAAAATCAAATTACACAAGAAGTAATTGACGAGTTTGATAACGAAAAAGAGAACTTTGGAGGCCAAAAACAAGAAAAACCACAAAACATAGTAATAGACTACTCGGCACCAAACATCGCAAAGCCATTCCATATAGGACATTTACGTTCAACAGTTATTGGTCAAGCTTTATATAACATATATAAATACTTAGGATACAATGTTACATCAATAAACCATTTAGGAGATTATGGAACACAATTTGGCAAACTAATCGAAGGCTACAAACGTTGGGGAGCAGAATATGACATTGAAAACAATCCGATAGACGAATTAATGCAAATATATGTAAGAATAAACAACCTTTGTAAAGAAGACGAAAGCGTGCTAGAAGAATGTAGAAATAACTTCAAAAAACTAGAGGACGGAGATCCATACTGTGTAGAAATTTGGAAGAAATTTAGAGAATTAAGTTTGAAAGAATTTGATAAAGTGTATGATATACTAGGAGTAAAATTCGATTCTTTAAATGGAGAAGCATTTTATTCAGATAAGATGCCAGAAGTAATAGAAACATTGAAAAAGGCAGGAAAACTAGAAGAATCAGAGGGCGCTCAAGTAGTAAATTTAGGAGATGACATGCCACCTTGTCTAATAATAAAATCAAATGGCTCAACAACATATGCAACAAGGGACTTGGCAGCAATAATGTATAGAGCAAGAACCTACGATTACGACAAGGCAATATATGTAACATCATACGAACAAATTTTACACTTCAAGCAAGTATTTGCAACAGCTAAATATTTAGGATTAGACGAAAAATACACAAACGGATTAGTTCATGTTCCTTTTGGTATGATTTTATTGAAAACAGGTAAAATGTCGACAAGAGAAGGAAAAGTAATAAAACTAGAAGACTTGTTAAACGAAGCAATAGAAAAAAGTAAGGAAATAATAGACAAGAAAAATCCAGAACTAGAAAACAAAGAAGACGTTGCAAAAAAAGTAGGAGTTGGAGCTATCATATTTAACGACTTATCAAACAGCAGGATAAAAGACGAAATATTTGACTGGGATATAATGCTAAACTTCAATGGAGAGACAGGCCCATATGTTCAATACACAACAGTAAGAGCGAAAAGCGTATTAGAAAAAGCAGGGTATATTCCAAATGCTAAAGAAGTAAATGTAGAAAAATTAAATGATAAAGACTCACAAAAAATAATAAACCAATTATATAATTTCAACAGCATATTAAAGAATGTAACAGAAAAAGAAGAACCATCAATACTTGCAAGATACCTAGTAGACCTTGCACAAAACTTTAGCAGTTTCTACAATAATTGTCACGTAATCACAGAAGACAAAGAAATGCAAGATGCAAGATTATACATAACATATATGGTAAAAACAGTTCTAGAAAAAGGACTAAATCTACTAGGAATACAAGTTCCAGAAAAAATGTAAGAGGTTGATTAATGAACAAAAATATTTTAAAACATGTAATTAGATATATATTAATAATTTGCATAATAGTGCTATGCTGTAAAATATTTAGCTTTTCTAGTCAAGACGGAGGCGTTTCGGCTGATACAAGCAGACAATTTACAGAAATTGTATTAAAAATATTAGGCCTAGAATGCAATGATAGAACAATAGAAATAATAAATCCAGTTATTAGAAAAGTTGCACATTTTAGTGTGTATATGTTACTCGGAGCTTTAACAATGCTTACATGCGAAACCTTTAAATGGCAAAGAGCATACAAATTTGATTTTAGCATAATGTTTGCATTTGTATTTGCTTGCAGTGATGAATTACACCAAAGGCTAGTACCGGGAAGAAGCGGAGAACTTGCGGATGTATGTTTAGATACAGTGGGAGCAATGTTAGGAGTTTTAATAGTACTGGCAATAGCATTAATTTGTGTTCGAATAAAAAAGAAAAAGGCAAACAAACCGAAAAAATTAGCAGAAGAAAATAGTCAGGATGAACCAAAAAGAAAAGTACTATTTATAGCAAGTACAGGTGGACACCTAAATGAGTTAATGCAACTAAAAACACTGTTCAAAAAATATGATTATCACATAGTAACAGAAAACACAAAAGTAGATAAAAGCCTAAAAAAGAAATATAGAGACAAAATGAGCTTCTTAATATATGGAACAAAAAAATATCCAATAAGCTACATTTTTAAATTTATAGCAAACAGCTTTATAAGTTTATATTACTTCTTCAAATATCAACCAGAAGTAATAGTAACAACAGGAACACATACAGCAGTTCCAATGTGCTATATAGCCAAAATATTTGGAAGCAAAGTCATATTTATAGAAACATTTGCAAACAGAACAAGCGGCACAGTAGCAGGAAAACTAGTGTACCCAATAGCAGACACATTTGTAGTACAATGGGAAGAAATGCACAAAATATATCCAAAATCAGTATGTTGGGGGTGGCTATATTAAATGATATTCGTAATATTAGGAACGCAAGATAAAAAATTTCCAAGACTTTTAGAAGCCGTACAAAAAGCAATAGACGAAAAGAAAGTTAGCAAAAAGGAAAAAATAATAGTACAGGCTGGAAGCACAAAATTTGAATCAAGCAACATGCAAATAATTGACTACATGCCAGTAGAACAATTCGAAGAATATATAGAAAAAGCAGACATCATAATATGCCATGCAGGAGTTGGAACAATATTAACAGCTTTAGAAAAAGGAAAAAAAGTAATAGCTGCAGCAAGACTAAAAGAATATGGAGAACATGTAAATGACCATCAACTTCAAATACTAGAAAACTTTTCAAAAAAAGGCTATCTAGTAGCCTTAGAAGACTTCGACAAGCTAGACGAAGCAATTAAACAAGCAAAAGAACTAGAGCCAAAGCCGATAAAATCAAACAAACAATACTTCATAAAACAACTAGAAAAAGAAATAAATATATTAGGATAAAAGAACTTGAAAACAAATTCAAGTTCTTTTATTTTTCTGATATCAGTAGCGAAACTCAATATTTCCAAATATTGCAAGAAGCATAAATAAAATAATAATATTTTATTCGACAAACCTACAATTTTATTCGACAAAATTTTGCAAAAAACTTGCTTATAATGTAAAATAATGATATAGTTATAAAGTGAAAAAATGCGAAGGAGAAACATCATGAAAGCTAAAAGAATGAAAGACGACAAAGCGCAAAATATAAACGAAGAAGAATATAAATACGGAGCATATGAAAGAAAATTAGAAAGAGCCGAATACAAAATAAAAAAGAAAAATAAAGGACTAAAAATCTTTTTAAGAGTTCTTATAGTAATAATAGTAATTATATTAGGAATTGCGATTGCAGGATACTCATTTGTACATAACAAATTAAGCAAAATGAAAACAGAATACATCGACAAAACAGCAATAGGAATAAGCGAAGAAGCAAAGGACTCATTAAAAGGGTATAGAAACATTGCGTTACTTGGAATAGACAGTCGAGCTGATGATTATGGAACAGGAAATAGAAGCGATTGCATAATCATAGCAAGTATCAATGAAAAAACAAAAGAAGTAAAACTTCTATCAGTATATAGAGACACATATGTGTACGTAACAGAAAACGGAAACAAAAAACTAGACAAAATAACACATGCATATTCATATGGTGGAGCACAAAACACACTTAAATCCTTAAACGAAGCATTAGACCTAAACATAACAGAATATGTAACAGTTAACTTCGATGCAGTTATAGCGGCAGTAAATGCATTAAATGGAGTAGAAATAGACATAACAAGCGAAGAATTAAAATACATAAACGACTACATAGATGCAACATCGCAAAGCTCAGGAATAAAATCATCGCATCTATCAAAAGCAGGCAGACAAACAGTAGACGGAGTACAAGCAGTAGCATATTCAAGGATTAGATACACGGCAGGAGGAGACTACAAAAGAACAGAAAGAATGAGAACAGTAGTAACTGCAATGGCAAAAAAAGCAAAAACACTTAGCATAGGACAACTAAACAAACTTGCAGACGAAATATTGCCAAGAGTAAGCAAAAACATAGAAAACAACGATATAATAGCACTAATGCCAAGTGCACTATCATTCGACATAATAGAAAGCTTAGGCTGGCCATACAACGTAAAAGGAATAACAACAACAGCATGGTATGGAGTACCAGTAACACTAGAAAGCAATGTAATAAGACTACACAAAGAACTATTTGGACAAGAAGATTACAAAGTTTCTGAAACAGTAAAAGAAATGAATGATGCAATAATAAAAAAGACGGGATATACAGAATAAAAGAAAATAAAGGGGATGAAAAGATTGGCTAAGGCAAATGGAGTAGCAGAAAAAACAACAATGAACATAAATGGAAATTTGGCAATCGACATAAACGAAGACATATTATTTGACTATCCAACAGGAGTAGACAAAGTTGAAAAAGAAATAAAAACAAACAAAAAAGTCTTATACAAAATTACCAAAAGAGCCATAGACATCATAGGAGCAATAATCGGAATAATACTACTTATACCAACAATAATATTAGTATATATAGCCAGAAAGATATTAAAAGAAGACCAAGGACCACTATTTTACAAACAACTAAGATATGGTAAAAATGGAAAAATATTTAGACTATACAAATTTAGATCAATGTGTATAAATGCAGATAAAAAACTAAAAGAATATTTAGACAACAATGAAGATGCAAAAAACGAATTTGAAAAAACACATAAACTACAAAAAGATCCAAGAATAACAACACTAGGTAACTTCCTAAGAAAAACTAGCCTTGATGAACTTCCTCAGATGATAAATATTTTAAAAGGAGAAATGAGTTTTGTTGGGCCAAGACCAGTAATATCAGAAGAAGTAGAAGAATATGGGGTAAACAAAGACAAATTCTTAAGTGTAACACCAGGACTTACAGGCTATTGGCAAGTAAACGGAAGAAGCAATACTACATATGAAGAAAGAATGCTTATGGAACTTTATTATGTAGAAAATTGTTCATTATGGTTAGATACAAAAATATTCTTCAAAACATTCATAACAGTATTCAAAAAAGAAGGAGCAATATAAAATGACTATTGATGTAATTTGCCCGTTATATAATGCTGAAAAATATATAGAAAATCAATATAACCAAATAAAGAACCAAAGCTTCTACAATAATATAAAAAATATAAACTATATTATTACAGAAAGTCGAGATGAAACATTATCAATAGTTGAAAAATTGCAAAAAGAAGATAATAAAATAAAATATAACGTAATAAAAAAACAAGAATTTTCACATAGTTTATCAAGAGAAAAAGTAGCAAAAAATTCAACAGCGGACATACTAGTTTTTATAACACAAGATGTAAAAATAGAAAAGGCAGACTGGATAGAAAAACTGACTACACCTATTATGAATAATGAAGTTGAAGCTACTTATAGCAGACAGTTGTGCAACAACAATACCATAGAAAAATACACTAGAGAATACAATTACCCGTCTCAATCTGTAATAAAAAATAAAGATGATATAGAAAAGCTAGGGCTAAATACTTTTTTCTTTTCTGATGCATCATCTGCAATAAAAACAGAAATATTTAAAAAACTAAATGGCTATGACAGAAAAGATTTTCCAACAAATGAAGATATGTATATAGCATACAAGTTGATTACAAATGGGTACAAAATAAGGTATTGTGCAGATTCAGAAGTTGTACATTCGCACAAATTTACATTAAAACAACAATATAAAAGATATTATGATACTGGAAAATTCTTTAAACAAAACGAGTATTTAAATGAATATAAAGTAAATAAATCTGGTGGTAAACTTGCTGTCTATGTATTAAAGAGAGCACTCCAAGAGAAAAATTGGAAAGTTTTACTTAACTTTGTACCAAATATGATGGCAAGATTTATTGGAATGAAAGTAGGAAAAATGAGATGAAAGAAAATTTAGTGAGAGTGTTAAATGTTGTACCTAATATGAAGGCAGCAGGAGTAGAAACTTTCATTATGAATGTGTACCGAAATATAGACAGAACCAAGGTTCAATTTGATTTTTTAGTACATAGCGAAAAAAAAGAATTCTATGATGATGAAATAGAAAAACTAGGTGGAAAAATTTACAGACTAACTTATAAAGACGATAAAAACTTTTTTAAATATATAAAAGACTTAAATGATTTTTTTTCTGAACACAAAGAATATGAAATTGTTCATGGACATATGCAAAGTATGATGCCTATATACTTAAAAATAGCAAAAAATCATAATGTAAAAATAAGAATTGGACATTCTCATAATAATTCTTATGAAAAAAGTATGAAAGGAATTTTATTACATATTTTATCTAGAAGCGCTAAAAAATATGCAAATATAAAATTTGCTTGTTCAGTTGATTCTGGAAAATATTTATTTGGAAAAAAAACAAAAGTTGAAGTTATTAACAATGGAATAGAAATTGACAAATTTAAGTTTGAGGAAAGCAAACGTAACAAAATAAGAGAAGAACTAAAATTAAAGGATGATGATATATTGATTGGAAACATTGGTAGGATGGAAAAACAAAAAAATCAAATGTTTCTAGTTGAAGTTTTTAAAAAGTTACATGAAGAGAATAAGAAATATAAACTAATTATTATAGGAGAAGGAAGACTGGAAAATAAAATAAAAAAACAAATATCAAAATATCAGTTAGAAAATGTAACATATATTAAAAAAAGAATAAAAAATGTAAATGAATATATGATGGCGATGGACATGTTTGCCTTACCATCATTATATGAGGGACTAGGTATTGTTCTAATTGAAGGACAAGCGTCCGGATTAAAGTGTTTTACAACACTAAATACTGTCGCAGAAGAAACTAATATAACTAGCAATATAAAATATCTAAAATTAAATAAAAATGTATGGAAAAATGCAATATTAAATACTAACGCAAGATATGATAGAACCGAAAATATGGAAAAAGAATGTAGAGAATTTGATATAAAAAATGTTGCTAAGAAATTGGAAAATTTATATTTGAACTATTAGAAAAGGATAAGTAAAAATGACAATAAATGAAAAAATAAAGGACATGGGGCTTAAAGATAAAATAGAAAAAGCGCTAAAACCGGAAATTTTGATAACCATATTGCTAATATCTTTTTGCTTTCAAAATCTTAATCTATTTGTTATTGGAAAACAAGCAATTAAAGTTTACAGAGTAGTAGTTATATTGTACATACTACTAATAATTATAAAAAAACAATTAGTGATTCCTTCAAAAAAACTAATGATAATGCTAATATATATGAGCATAATATCCGTTTTGAATTTTTTTGATATAGGAATAGAAAGATTGTTCTTTGAATATCTATTTGCATTTGGAATTTTGATGGTTGTATATAATATAGGTAAAAATTTCAAAATTGATGATTGGCTAAAGATTATACAAATTGTTGCTGTAATAGCAATAACGTCGGTGGCTATAAATGTATTAATAAATTTTAAGGAAATAATGAATTTTCACAACAATCCATATAATGAACATCCGAATTATAACGGAATATTTACAGGTGGAGTAAATTTAGAATGTACATGGATTGCAATGTTTGCATTTTTCTTTATCAATAAGAGAAAATTTGCTTATGTATATATGGGAATATCTACAACAATTTCTATTTTACTATCAAGTAGGGTGGGAATAATAATTAACATTATAGCCGTCTTATATATTCTGACAAATAGCATAATTGAAATGAAAAAACAGAAAAATAATAAAGGCTTAAAATTATTAATAATAGGATTTATAATAATTGCAGTGATAACGATTATCATAGGAGTAGAGACTAATATATTTGATAATATAATAAACAGAATTATAAATGTCGGAAAAGATGGAGGTTCACAAGGTAGAATAAGAATGTGGAAATACGTAATGGAAGCATTTGAAAAAAGACCTTTTGGATATGGCGCAGGTAATGCAATAAAGGGCATAAGTGGAGTGTCAGGCTTATGGTATGATGAAGATAATGTTCATAATTTATTATTTCAAATGATATTAGATTTTGGATTTGTTGGGGGTATCATCTATATATACATTATTATAGATTTTATCAAAAATAACATTAAAAAGATATTGAACAATCCGTTTGCAATGTTTATATTAACCTATATAATTATAGGCTGTATACAGTTTAAAGGAGCAGAACTAATAACGTTTTTTATGATAGGAGCATTTTTAACAATAAGTAACAAGGAAAGAAAGGATAACGAACTGGATTTATTAGCATGGATAAAAAGAAAATAAGTGTTTTAATGACAGTATACAAGGAAAATGAAGAAGAACTTAGAGAGTCGTTTGAATCAATAATAAACCAAACATATAAAAATCTGGAAATCATAGTAGTAATAGATTTTCCGGATGAAACATGGAGAAAAGAACTTATAGAACAATATAAAGATACAAGAGTAAAGTTAATATTAAATGAAAAAAATATTGGTTTACCATTAAGTTTGAATAAAGCATTAGATGTGGCAACTGGGGATTATTACGCAAGAATGGATTCAGACGATATATCTACATTAGATAGATTTGAAAAGCAGTTGAAATATATTGAGAATGAAGATTGTGATTTAGTTGGCTCATATATGCAATATTTTTATGAAGGGAAAAACCAACAGTTAGGTATATATCCAACAAAATCTGAAAATATACGTAAATTATTAAAATATAAAAGCTGCGTATTACATCCTACTTGGCTTGCAAAACCAGAAGTATTTAAAAAGTTGAATGGATACAGAAATATATTTTCTTGTGAGGATTATGATTTTTTATTACGAGCATCTATTTATGGATTTAGACTTGCAAATTATCCGGAAGTTCTATATAAATGCAGACTATCTCCTAATAGTATTTCTAGAAGTAATGCAGGAAAGCAGGAATTAATATCAGAATTATTGAGAAAAGGCTATAAAAAGGGAAAAATTATTAGTGAACAAGAAATTAACAATTTCATCAACTCTAAAAAATATAAGAGAAAGATAAAGAATTACAATAACTATGGAGAAATGAAAAATAAAAGAGCAAGATATAGAGCAAATAAGTTTCCGATGTTTTATATATACTCTATATTGTTGTTACTAAATCTTAGTCATTCTGTTAAAGATATTCGAGTAAAAATATATAACAAATATATATTATTTAAAGATAAAAATGGGAGAAAAACAAAATGAAAGAAGAAATAATGGTATCTATTTTATGCCTAGCATATAATCACGAAAAATATATAAAAGATGCATTAGATAGTTTTATAAATCAGAAAGTTAATTTTAAATATGAAATTATCATAAACGATGATTGTTCTACTGATTCAACAGCACAAATTATTAAAGAATATGCTGAAAAATATCCTCAAATAATTAAGCCAATTTTCCAAAAAGAAAATCAATATTCAAAACATAGAAGAATGCTTATAGATATTTTATTACCAGAAGCAAAGGGCAAATATTTTGCAATTTGTGAAGGAGATGATTATTGGACTGACAAAAATAAGCTGCAAAAGCAATTTGATTTGATGGAAGCTAATGATGAATATTCAATGTGTGTGTCAAATGCAATGGTTGTGGATAACAATAAAAATAAAGTTGGAGAAATAAATACTGTAGAAAATAATTCAATCTTAACATGTGATGACTTTATTCTGGGTGGAGGACAATATGTAGCAACAAATTCTATTTTTTCAAGGATGAAATATATTGAACAATTACCTACATATTTTAATGATTTTTCTATCGATTATTTATGGCAGATTTTTTTATCTAGTATGGGAAAAACATATTGCTTTAAGGAACCAATGGTTGCATATAGAATTAATACTGGCTCATCATGGACAGATAAGATTATGAATGATGAAAGCAAAAATATAAGCATAAATAAAGAAATTGTTAAAAAACTTAAAGAAATTAATGAGTATACAAATAAAGAATATGATGATGCAATAAATAAAAAAATTATTGAATTACAATTTAATATATTTTACCTAGAAAATAATTTTAAAATGATGGAGCAAGAGCCTTATCTATCATATAAAAAGAGACTACCTAGAGGAAAAAGAATAAAAATTTTGTTAAAAGAAAAGACTCCATTTATATTTGAAATACTAAAAAAGGAAAAGTTAAAAATAAAACATAGATAAAATACCGAAGGAGACTTAAATATATGAAAAAGTTAATGTTACTTGGAGGAATGAGATATTTAGTTCCTGTTATAGAGGCAGCACACAAGTTAGGTGTTTATGTAATTACTTGTGACTATTTACCAAACAATATTGCACATAAGTATTCAGACGAATATTGCAATGTTAGTATCCTTGAGAAGGACAAGGTCCTAGAGAAAGCTAAAGAGTTAAAAATAGATGGAATTCTTTCTTTTGCCTGTGACCCTGGAGTTGTAACTGCTGCATATGTTGCAGAAAAAATGGGACTACCATCTTCTGGACCTTATGAATCAATCGAAATATTACAAAACAAGGGAAAATTTAGAAAATTTTTAACAGAAAATAATTTTAATGTTCCTGTTGCAAAACAATATACGGATATCGAAACCGCATTAAATGATATTGAAATGTTTAATTGGCCGGTAATAGTTAAACCAACGGATTCGGCTGGAAGTAAAGGCGTAACTAAGGTTGTGAAAAAAAGTGAATTGAGAGATGCTATAAATTATGCATTAAAATTCTCGCATAGCAATGAATTTATAATAGAAGATTTTTTAGAAAAAATCGGGGACTCATCTGATTGTGATTCTTTTTCAGTTGATGGAGAATTGAAGTTTGTATCTTTTTCAGCACAAAAGTTTGATGAAAATTGTGAGAATCCATATACTCCTGCAGCATTCACATGGCCTGCATCAATATCAAAAGAACATCAAGAAGAATTAACAAATGAGATACAGAGATTATTAAAACTACTTGACATGAAAAACTCTATTTATAACATTGAAACTAGAGAATGTACAAACGGAAAAGCATACATAATGGAATGTTCTCCAAGAGGTGGAGGAAACAGATTAGCAGAAATGATTAGATATATGACTGGTGTGGACATGATAACCAATATTGTTAAATCTGCACTGGGAATGGAACTTGATGTCATTGAGCAGAAAGAATTAAAAGATAATTGGGCTGAAATCATTCTTCATAGTGAAAAAGAAGGAACTTTTGAAAAACTATGGATTTCAGAAGAAATCAGTTCAAATATTGTAGAAAATGATTTGTGGATAGAAACAGGAACACTTGTAGGAGGCTTCTCAGGAGCAAATGAGGCCATTGGAACCATGGTGTTAAAATTTGATAGTCAAATTCAAATGAATAATGTTTTAAATAATCAGAATAACTACATTAAGGTAATTGTAGATTAACGATAGGAGGAAAAATGAAAAAAATTATTGTATTTGGAGCTAGTGGAGATACTGGAAAATATTTTGTGGATTATTTATTAAATAATTTCAAAGATAAATATGAAATAATTGCATCTGGGTCAAGAGATTGTGAATATTATAAAAAAATAGGTATTCAATATATAAAAGTAGACATTACTAAAAAAGAGAAATTCGAAAAGTTACCTAAGAAAAATATTTTTGCAGTAGTAGATTTAGCTGGACTAATGCCTGCAAGAATGAAAGGGTATGAACCTTATAAATATATAGATGTTAATATAACTGGAAACTTTAATATATTAGAATATTGCAGAATAAACAAAGTAGATAGAATACTATATGCACAGAGCTTTGGAGATATTAAAGATTATGGAGAGACTGAGTTAGTACTTAAAGCGGACATGACTCCTAAATTTAATTATAATACAGATCATACTATTTATGTAATGACTAAAAACTTTGCGGCAGACATGATAAAAAATTATAACCAAAGATATAATATCAATGCATTTATATTTAGATTACCAACAATATATTTATATTCAAAAATTGATACATATTATGTGGATGGAGAAGAACATAAAATAGGTTATCGATTACTAATGGACAAAGCTATGAAAGGCGAAACAATAGAGATTTGGGGAAATGAAAATAGAGTAAAAGACATGGTATATGTAAAAGATTTTTGCCAAATGATGGCAAGAGCATTGGAAGTAAACAAAAAATTTGGTCATTATAATGTGGGAACTGGAATAGGAACATCTCTTAAAGAGCAGATAGAGGGAATTGTTGAGGTTTTCTCACCTAAAGATAAAAAATCAGAGATTATACAGGCTAAAGACAAGCCTAATGCTCCGCAATACATAATGGATATTGAGCCAGCTAAAAAAGAACTAGGGTATGAGCCAAAATATGACTACATAAATATGCTAAAAGACTTCAAAAAAGAAATGGAAGAGAAAAGGTTTGAATAAAGAGGTAGATAAGATGGATAAAAAAATTTTAGTAACACAGTCTTCAATACCAACACTTGAAGAATATAGTAAAGAAATAGAAGATATATTTGAGACAAGATGGCTTACAAATATGGGAGCAAAACATCATGAACTCGAAGAAAAACTGTGTGAAAAATTAAAAGTAAAAAACATATCATTATTTAACAATGGTCATTTAGCACTATATACTGCAATCAATAAAATGAATTTATCTGGAGAAGTAATTACTACACCGTTTTCATTTGCTTCTACAACACATGCAATAGTACAAAATGGATTAACGCCTGTATTTTGCGATATAAACGAGGATGATTACACAATTGATGTAAATAAAATAGAAGAATTAATTACAGAAAAAACAACAGCAATAGTGCCAGTTCATGTTTATGGACATGCTTGCGATGTTGAGACAATAGAAAAAATAGCTAAAAAACATAATTTAAAAGTCATATATGATGCAGCCCATGTTTTTGGAGTTGAGGTAAATGGCAGAGGAATAGGAAGCTATGGAGATATTTCAATGTTTAGCTTTCATGCAACAAAAGTATTTAATACTATTGAAGGTGGAGCACTAGTATATAATAATCCAGAATTAAAGAAACAAATAGATAGCTTTAAAAACTTTGGAATAATAGATCAAGAACATGTTATAGATATTGGAATTAATTCTAAAATGAATGAATTTCAAGCAGCAATGGGATTATGCAATTTAAGACATTTTGATGAAGAAATTGCAAAAAGAGAGAAAGTATATAATGTATATACAGAAAGACTATCTGGGGTTCCAGGAATTACTATCTCTAAAACGCAAAAAGGAGTGAAACCAAATTTTGCGTACTATCCTGTAATATTTGATGAGACAGTATTTGGCAAGACTAGAGATGAAATATCAGAAGAACTAGCAAAAGAAAATATCTTCTCAAGAAAATATTTCTATCCATTAATATCAGATTACGATTGTTATAGAGATAGATTCGATTCTAAAAAAACGCCTGTTGCAAAGAGAATATCAAATAGAGTGCTAACAATACCTATGTATGCAAATCTTTCTGTAGAAGATGCAAATAAGATTTGTGATATAATATTAAAAAAATAATCAAAGGAATATAATATGAACAACTCAAAACAAAATGTGTTTTCAAATGTAATATGGAGATTTGCTGAAAGATGTGGAGCACAACTTGTTTCGTTTATTGTAACAATTGTGCTTGCAAGAATTTTGGCTCCAGAAGCGTATGGAACGATTGCTTTAATTACTGTTTTTACCAATATACTTCAAGTTTTTGTAGATAGTGGATTAGGCAATGCTTTGATTCAAAAAAAGGATGCAGATGATTTGGATTTTTCCACAGTATTTTTTGCCAATATAACAATATGCTTATTCTTGTATGCAGGGGTATTTTTATGTGCGCCTGCTATTGCGAGATTTTATAATGATGACTCGCTTGTATCAATTATTCGAGTGTTAAGCCTAACAATTGTTGTATCAGGTGTAAAAAATGTGCAACAGGCATATGTATCAAAAAAATTAATTTTTAAAAAATTCTTTTTTGCTACGCTTGCAGGAACTATCGGGGCAGCTATTATTGGAATTGTTATGGCAAAGAAAGGATTTGGAGTATGGGCTTTAGTTGCACAACAGTTGTTTAATCTAACGGTTGATACTATTGTCCTATGGATAACAGTAAAATGGAGACCAAAGAAAATGTTTTCTTTCAAAAGATTAAAAGAATTATTTTCTTATGGTTGGAAATTATCAGCATCTGCATTATTAGACACAACTTATGAAAATATAAGACAATTAGTAATAGGCAAAATCTACTCGTCTGCTGATTTAGCTTTTTATAATAAAGGAAAGCAATTTCCAAATTTAATAGTAACTAATATAAACACATCAATAGACAGTGTATTGCTACCGACAATGTCTAATGAACAAGACAATAAGACAAAAGTTAGAGATATGACAAGAAGGGCAATTAAAACAAGCATATTTATAATGGCTCCGTTAATGATGGGACTTGCCTTTACATCTAAAAACATTGTTACATTGCTATTGACAGAAAAATGGTTAGGCTGTGTTCCATATTTGTGTATATTCTGCGTAACATTTATGTTTTATCCTATACATACTGCAAATCTTAACGCGATAAAAGCAATGGGGAGAAGTGACTTATTTTTAAAATTAGAAATTATAAAAAAAGTTGTAGGAGTAACATTGCTACTTGCGACTATGTATATTAGTCCATTGGCTATGGCATATAGTTTACTTGTAAGTGGACTATTAAGCCAAATAATTAATTCTTGGCCTAATAAAAAATTGTTAAATTATAGCTATATAGGTCAAATGAAGGATATAATGCCAAGTATAGCTTTAGCAATTTTTATGGGAATTATTGTGTACTTAATTGGACTAATTAAATTACCTATAATTATTTCACTGATAATTCAAATTATTGTGGGTGGAGTAATATATATAGCTGGGGCCAAGATTTTAAAAATAGATTCATTGTATTACTTATTAGAGCTATTAAAAAGCATATTAAAGAAAAATCAAAAAAATAATTAAGAGGGATAATTATGAAAATTTTAATTACAGGTGCTAATGGAATGCTTGCAAAAGCAGTAAAAGAAGAATTGAAAGAAAATGAATTAGTTTGTACAGATGTTGAAGAACTAGATATTACTAATTTAGATGCAGTTAGACTGTATACAAAAAAAGTAAAACCAGATTATATAATCAACTGTGCGGCTTATACAGCTGTTGATAAAGCGGAAGAACAAGAGAAACTTGTATATAAAATAAATGCAATTGGCCCTAAGAATTTAGCAATTGCTGCACAAGAAAATGATGCTGTATTAGTTCATATAAGCACAGACTATGTATTTGGCGGAGAAAAAGATGTTTCAGAAGATTATAGTGAAGACGATGAAAAAAATCCTCAAGCTGTGTATGGAAAAACAAAACTTGCAGGAGAAAAATTCATAGAAGAAAATTGTAAAAAATTTTATATATTTAGAACTGCATGGTTATATGGAGAAGGGCACAACTTTGTAAGAACTATGATTAATCTTTCAAAAGAACACGGCGAAGTAAAAGTTGTAAATGACCAACATGGAAGCCCAACTTATGCAGTAGACCTTGCTTCTATAATTCATCAAGCAATGGAAAAGCAAATTCCTTTTGGAATATATAATTCAACCAATATAGGTTATACAACTTGGTATGACTTCACAAAAATGATTTATGACCTAGAAGAAATAAACTGTAAAGTAACACCAGTAACAAGCGAAGAATTTAAGAGTGCAGCTAAAAGGCCTAAAAATTCTCAGATGTCTAAAAGCAAGCTATTAAAATATGGAATAAAAATACCAACTTATGAAGATGCATTAAAAAGATACTTAAAGATAGAACATGAAAAGAATAATTAATAAGAGGGAAAAATTATGAAGAATAGAAAAGGTATAATATTAGCAGGAGGAAGCGGAACAAGACTTTATCCATTAACAAAAGCAATTTCAAAACAAATAATGCCAGTATATGATAAACCAATGATTTATTATCCATTGTATGTATTGATGGCTGCTGGAATAAGAGAAGTATTAATAATAACAACTCCAAGAGACCATGAAACATTTAAAGATTTACTTGGAGACGGAAAAAAATGGGGAATGCAAATAGAATATCAAATACAAGAAAAGCCAAATGGACTAGCAGAGGCTTTTATAATTGGAGAAGACTTTATTGGAGACTCAAATGTTGCCTTGATTTTAGGTGACAACATGTTTTATGGTGGAGACTTAAATGAAGTATTGAAATGCGCTAATGCTAGAGAAGATGAAGCAACAATTTTTGGATATAAGGTAAAAGACCCAAGAAGATATGGAGTAGTTGAAATAGACGGAGAGGGCAATGCTGTATCAATAGAAGAAAAACCATTAGAGCCTAAATCTAGTTATGCGGTACCTGGATTATACTTCTATACAAATGAGGTAATAGAGATTGCAAAAAACGTTAAACCATCTGCAAGAGGAGAACTGGAAATTACATCTATAAACGAGGAATATATGAATAGAGGAAAACTAAAAGTTGAAAAGTTGGGCAGAGGAATGGCATGGTTTGATACAGGAACACATGATGCACTAATTGAGACCTCAAGTTTTGTTCAGACAATAGAGAAAAGACAAGGAATGCAAATATGCTGTCCAGAGGAAATTGCATTTGAAAATGGATGGATAACGGGAGCTGAATTAAAAACACTTGCAGAACCTCTATTAAAGAGTGATTATGGAAGATTTTTAATGGATTTAGTAGAAAATAATTAGTGTACATATAAATAAAGATAACTATTAATTTAATGTTTGTACTGCATGCAAAACGAGTGCAATCAAAAGGAAGGAATAAATAAAATGGGAAAGTTTAAAAATTATGAAACATCAATAGATGGCGTGTATGTAATTGAACCTACTGTTTTTGGAGACGAAAGAGGATATTTCATGGAAACTTATGAAAAGAATGCTTTTGAAGAAATTGGAATAACCGGTGATTTTATCCAAGATAATCAATCGTGTTCCAAAAAAGGTGTATTAAGAGGGTTACACTTTCAAAAAAATCATTCTCAAGCAAAAATTGTGAGATGCATTAAAGGAGAAGTTTTTGACGTAGCCGTTGATTTAAGACCAGGAAGCAGGACTTATGGAAAATGGGAAGGAGTAGTCCTTTCAGGAGAAAACAAGAAAATGCTATATATTCCAAGAGGCTTTGCACATGGATTTTTAGTACTATCAGATACTGCAGAGTTTTGTTATAAAGTTGATAACATATATGATCATGAATCTGAGGGTGGATTGCAGTGGAATGATAAAGATGTAAATATAAAATGGCCTGAAGTAAAAGGGATAACACCTGAAAAGTATTTAACGGCTGAAAAAGATAGCAAATGGCCAACACTAAAAGAATTAAAAAATACAGATTTATTTGAAGAATATAGAATAAAATAATTTATCCGAACATTAAAAAGAGGGAGATTAAAATGAAAAATATAATGATTACTGGCGCTGCTGGATTTATAGGAGCAAATTTTGTTGAATTAATGGTAAAAAAGTACGGAGATAAATATAATTATATAGTTTACGATAAATTGACTTATGCTGGAAACATTCATAATTTGGACAACGTAAAAGATAAGATTATATTTGTTCAAGGAGATATATGTGATTTTGATAAAGTAATGGAAACTTATCAAAAATATAATATAGACGGAATTGTACACTTTGCAGCAGAATCACATGTTGATAATAGTATAAGAACTCCATTCATATTTACTCAAACTAATATATTAGGTACACATACATTACTAGAAGCAGCAAAACAATTTTGGGGAGAAGGTAGCTCAAACAAATTTGTTCATGTTTCTACAGATGAAGTTTTTGGTAGTTTAGGAGAAACAGGATACTTTACAGAAACATCACCAATAAAACCTAATTCACCTTATTCAGCATCAAAGGCAAGTTCAGATTTAATTGCATTTGCTTATGCAGAGACATTTAAAATGAATGTAAGTGTAACAAATTGTTCAAACAATTATGGACCATACCAACATCATGAAAAATTAATACCACACATGATTAGTTTAGCCTTGAAAAATGAACCACTACCTGTATATGGTGAGGGAAAAAATATAAGAGATTGGTTGTTCGTAGAAGATCATTGTGAAGCGATTGATGAAGTTTTACATAATGGAAAAAAAGGCGAAAGATACTGTATTGGTGGACACAATGAAAGAAGAAATATAGATATTGTTAAACTTATATTAAAAAGATTGAACAAACCGGAAACACTAATTACATATGTAACTGATAGAAAAGGACACGACTATAGATATGGAATAGATCCAACCAAAATTCATAACGAATTAGGTTGGCTTCCTAAGACTAAATTTGAAGATGGAATAGTAAAAACAATAGATTGGTATGTAGAACATCCAGAATATCTTATGAAATAAATATATAACCAAAAGTTTTCAAAAAACTATTGCATTTCTATCATAATAAAATATATAATATAAAAGAAACATAGATTAAAAATCTAAATACAAAAAGAACAGGAAGTTATGTGCAATGAGAAAATACTTTGGAACAGATGGAATCAGAAGAATTGCAAACAGCGAACTAACACCAGAGTTAGTGTACAAAGTAGCAAAAGCAGGAGCGTATGTCTTATCAAAACATACAAACCACACACCAACAATTTTTATAGGAAGAGATACCAGAATATCTGGTACTTTAATAGAAGCTGCGATGACAGCTGGATTCCTAAGCTATGGAGCAAACGTAAAACAACTTGGAGTTATACCAACACCAGGAGTTGCATATCTAACAAAAAGATATAAAGCAGATGCAAGCGTGGTAATATCGGCATCACACAACACATATGAATTCAATGGAATAAAATATTTTAGCAATAAGGGAATGAAAATTCCAGATACTCTAGAAGAAGAAATAGAAGAAGTAATGGATTCTGGAAAATTAGACGAGCTAACAGCAATAAATGACAAAATAGGAGTTGCTGAAAACAGAGAAGATTTATTAGAGGAATATGTATACTTCTTCAGAAAAAATTTCGAAGAAGAGTTAGAAAACTTAGATAAAGAAAACTTCGTTGTAGCTTTAGATACAGCAAATGGTGCAACATACGAAATAGCAGATAAAGTGTTTACAAAACTTGGAATAAAACATTATATAATAAATAATGAACCAAATGGAATAAATATAAATGATAACTGTGGATCTACTCATATGCAAGGATTGCAAAAATTTGTTGTAGAAAACAAATGCAATTTAGGAATTGCATATGATGGGGACGGAGACAGATGTTTAGCGGTTAACGAAAAGGGAGAATTAGTTGATGGAGACTGCATAATGGCAGTAATATCAAACTATCTAAAAGAAAAAAACAAACTAAAAAACGATACACTAGTTGCAACAGTTATGAGTAATCTAGGGCTAAGAAAATTTGCACAAGAAAACAATATAAACTTTGAAACAACCAAAGTTGGAGACAGATATGTTCTTGAAAACATGCTTGCAAATGGCAACAATCTAGGAGGAGAACAATCAGGACACATAATAATGCTTGACTATAATCCAACAGGAGATGGAATATTAACATCATTAATGTTAGTGAAAATAATATTAGAAAAAGGACTTCAAATTTCAAAATTATGTGATATAATAAAAATATATCCACAAGTTTTAATAAATGCAAAAGTTTCTGCAGATAAAAAATATGATTATGAGAAAGATGCAGAGATAAAAGCAGAGATAGAAAAATTAGAGAAAGAATTCTCTGGAAATGGAAGAGTTCTTATAAGACCTTCTGGAACAGAACCGCTAGTAAGAGTTATGATAGAAGGCGAGGATCAAGGTTATATTAAAGCTAAGGCGGAAGCTTTGGCAAAATTAATAGAACAAAAGTTAAAATAAAGGAGGAAAAACAAATGCCATTCATTAATTTCACAAATATAATTACTGTACTATTAGCTGTAATACTTTTTGGACTAATAATATTCTTGGGAAAAGAACTACACAAGAGTGCATTACCAGCTATAATGCTATTTGCATTTTTAATAATACTAGTATGCCATGCTATGGAATTAATGCTTATACCAAACATAAGCAAAGAAGTATATCATGCAATAGCAAGAAGTATAGCAGTTGACTTTGGATTTATATTCTTATCTTTTATATCTTACTTATGGGTAGACGATATCCAAGCAAAGATAGAAAAAAGAAAGAGTATAGATGACAGCTTAAACTGGTTTTGGGCAAAAGTATAAATTAGCAAAAAATGGGAAAACTAACACCAAAGGAGAAGAATGGTGTTAGTTTTTTACATTGTAATATCAATAATTTTAACAATATTAAATCTGGCTTTTTTAATAAGCATATCAGAATTGGAATTAGATATAAAAAATCTTCAAATGAGCAATATAAATAAAAAAAGAAACAATGAGAAAATTCAAATAAAGGTATCTTTAAAGATAGGAAATTTTCATTGGTTAGGCATAAAAATAACAAAAACAAAATTATCAGCAATATATGCAAAAATGAATGAAAAACAATATAAGAAAAATATAACTAATAAAGATTTACAACGCCAAGCAATAGAAGACGTGAAAGTGTTCTTAAAAGATAAAGATATAAGACATCAATTTAAAGAGACAAAAATAAAAATAGAAAAATTAGATACAAGGATTTTTGTTGCAACTAAAAATTACATTGCCACATCTTATTTAGTAGCAATAATATCAATAATAATATCAAATATATTGCCACACGTTGTAGATAAAAAAGTAAACTTAGAGCAAGATATATTTTACCAAATCAAACCTATATATAATCCTATAAATATGTATAGTGTACAAGCGAACATAAGAATCAGTGCAAAGATAATAAAAGTTTTGAAAGACATATATGGAATGAAAAAAACAAAAGAAAAGCTAAAAATAGATGTTCAACCTGTATAAAAAATGCAAAAATGGTACATATTATCTATATACTAAAAAGAAAGAAGTGATTATATGGGAGAACATCCAATAGAAAATCTTATGAATACAGCTATGAATAGCATAAAAGACATGATTGATGTAGATACAATAATAGGAGATCCAATTCAAGCATCGAATAATACAGTCATAATACCAATATCAAAAGTTGGTTTTGGATTTGCAGCAGGTGGTAGCGAATTTAGAGGAGAAACCTTAGACGAATACACAAAAAGAGACAAAGAAGAACAAGTGCAATATAGGTTACCGTTTGGCGGAGGAGCTGGTGCGGGAGTTAGTATAATTCCAATGGCTTTTTTAGTAGTACAACCAGACACAGTAAAATTATTGCCAGTGGACCATAGTTCTTGTTTAGATAGACTATTAGACTACGTACCAGAGACGATAGATAAATTGAACACTATATTTAATAAGCAAATGCAAAATAGGAAAGAAGAAAAAATAGAAGCAAGAAAACTGGAAGAAAAAAAAATAGAAGAAGATAAAAAGAAACAACAGCCAGCAAAGCCAAAGAAAAATTTAAAATATCGTAAGCCACTAGAAACTTACGAGTTTGAATATGATGAAACAGAAGATGGCAATGAAGAAGAGGAATAGTAAAAAACTTTAAAACTTATCCCTCTCCATTCTTGCAAGCTCGTCACATCTATTATTAAATTCATTGTCAGCATGACCTTTAACTTTATGAAAAGTAACATCATGAATTTTGGTAAGACCATATAGTTCTTGCCAAAGTTCTTTATTTTTTACAGGATCATTTCCGGCAGTTTTCCAATTCTTTTTTATCCAACCATAAATCCATTTTTGTAAAAAAGCATTAACTACATAAGCGCTGTCACTGTACAAATCTACCTTGCAAGGACGTTTTAGAATTTTTAAAGATTCAATAACAGCAGTTAATTCCATAACGTTGTTAGTGGTATTATCAAGACCTCCAGAGATTTCTTTTTTAGTATCTCCGAACATCAAAATTGCACTCCAACCACCAGGACCAGGATTGCCAGAACAAGCACCATCAGTATAAATAGTAATTTCTTCCATAATAAAATTCCTCTCTTTAAAAAAATCATTGTAAATAATTTGATTTTATGATATTATACCAATAAACACATACAAGTGCAAGAAAAAAATACAAAAAAGGAGGTGCTTAGGTGTGAGTAGAGTAATTGGAGTTGTAGCAGAGTATAATCCATTTCATAATGGACACTATTATCATTTGCAAGCAACAAAAGAAATAACAGGAGCTGAATATTGTGTAGCAGTCATATCTGGAAATTTTACACAAAGGGGAGATACTTCCATTGTAAATAAATGGGCAAAAGCATATATGGCAATTTGCGGAGGAGCAGATCTTGTTATAGAATTGCCAACAGTATACAGTATCTCGAGTGCAGAGAACTTTGCAAGTGGAGCTGTAAAAATATTAGATAATCTAAAAGTAGTAAATGCAATTTCTTTTGGAGCAGAAGCAAATGATTTGGCGACTTTGAATAACATTGCAAATGTGCTATATGAAGAGCCAAAAGCCTATACTAACATATTATCGCACGAATTGAAGAAGGGAATATCATATCCTGCTGCAAGAGAAAATGCTTTAATGATGTATTTAAACGACATAAAAAGATATGCAAATACATTAAGTAGTCCCAATAATATACTTGCAATAGAATACCTAAAAGCACTAAAAATTCAAAAGAGTAAATTAGAACCGATAATGATAAAAAGAAAAAAAGTATATTATAATGACAACAAAATTGTGGATGATTTTGCAAGTGCGACAGCAATTAGAAAATTGTTGCAAGACGGAGAGTATGCAAATTTAAGAAAAGTAATACCAAGAAGTAGCTATACAATAATAGGACAAGAATCAAGAAAAGGCGGAATGGTATTAAGCTTAGCTAAATATGAAAAAGAAATCATATACGCTTTAAGAAAAATGACAGTAGAAGAAATTGCAGATTTGCCAGATGTGTCGGAAGGACTACAATTTGCAATAAAAAATGCAGCAAACGAAGCTAATAATTTGAAGGATTTGATATCAAATATAAAATCAAAGAGATATACTCAAACAAGAATTCAAAGAATTTTACTATATGCGCTATTGGGAATAGATAAGAAGCTAATGGAAAATTCAAGAAAAGTTGTACCATACGTAAGAGTATTAGGATTTACACAAAAAGGAAAATCACTTTTATCAGAAATATCAAGAAGAAATCCAAAACTAAATATAATAACATCATTAAAAAAATATATGAATCAAAATCAAAACAAAAATAAAGTATTGGCAGAAATGCTAGAAAAAGATATATTTGCAACAGATGTATATACATTAGGTTATATAGGAGATTCAAAAGCAAACTTAGATTTTACAAATAATATGATTATAACAAACTAATTTAGAAAGAGGAAAAACTATGACAGTAGTCGGAATCACAGGAACATCGGGAAGTGGAAAATCAACCGTTGCTGGAATAATACAACAAAATTATAATGCTCAGATTATAGATGCAGACCAAATTGCAAAAGAGCTAACTCAACAAGATACTGAATATTTGCGCAAAATAACAAAGACATTTGAAGAGGAAATACTAGAAAACGGTAAATTAAATAGAAAAAAACTGGCAGACATAATATTTTCGGACAAAAAACAAAAAGAAAAAATAGATAAATTGACGCAAAAATATGTAGTAGATGAAATCAAAAAGCAAGTTAAAGAATCAAAAAACAAGTTGGTCTTATTAGATGTTCCATTGCTATTTGAAACAAAATTGAATGAAATTTGTGATATTACAATAGGGGTAATTGCGGATAAAAAACAAAAAATAGAAAGAATATGCAAAAGAGACAACATTGAAGAAAAGCAAGCATTAGCAAGACTTAGCAACCAAAAAGACGACAAGTTTTTTTCAAACAACTGTGATTACATTGTGAAAAACTGCAAGGAAGAGGAGCTAAAAGAAGAGATTAGGAAAATATTACCAAAATTACAATAATATTACAATGATATTACATTTTAGATAAAATATTGAAAAAAAGAAGATTATATCATATAATCTTCTTAAAGTACCAAAGAAATCCATTGGAGGGAAATTTATGGACAACCAAACTTTTGCAGATTACATTTTATCTGAAAAAAATTGGATAAAGAAAATGGAAATAATGTATTATTTAAACAAAAGAGGTAACATCTTTTTTGACAATTCTGTTGTTTTTAAAACAGAGTTATTAAAGTTGTTTTTAGATAATACAGATTTAGGTTTTGACTCAAATATGCTAATCACAGCATGTTTGCTATGCAACTGCAAAAAAGTAGAAAACTTTACAGACATGAGCAAAATAAAAACTTATGCAAAAGAGGGAGCAGAATATTTAAGAACATTAGGATTTGATGAAAGATTTTGTAGAATATGTGAACAAATAAATAGATATAGTGGTTCTGAACCAAGAGAGCCAGAGGCAGACGTTCTGGAATTAATAGACCAATTTGGAGGTATGCTTTTAGATAGACCGGAGAGAATTGGATTTAAAGTTGATGAAGCTTTAGTATTATTAGAATTTAGAAACTTAAAAGGAAAAGATAATAGATACCTAGAAGTTTTTAAGGACTTTGTAAACAGAATGGAGGCAATTAAAGTATGAGTTTAGGAAACGAAAATGATGTTATAATACCAGGAACAACTGGAATAATAACAGCTGCAAAAAATGAAGCAAATCAGTTTAATATTAATGAAGTAAATTATGAGACAAGAGATAAATATTTGGCAGAGCAAATTAGAAAAGCAGAGCCTGTATATAACATTCTAAACGGAAGAGCAAACGGAATTGAACTAATAAATTTAGTAGATCCATCTAGAATTGCAAGCAGTCAAGAAAGAACGACAACAGTAGGCCAACAAGAAACAACAAAAGAAGGAACAGTATCAGTGAGAAGCTCAGGCAGATTTTATGAAGACTGGATGGGAAGAGAATAAGTAATATTAAGTTCTACTATTAGTGTCTTTTTATAAAGTGAGAACTTGTAAAAAGATATTAATAGTAGAACTATAAATTTGTATATAGAAAGGAATGTAGTAAAAAATGGAAGAGGTATTTGCAGATTTACACGTACACATAGGAAGAAGCGAAAGTGGCAAACCAATAAAAATAACAGCAGCAAGAAGCCTTAATTTTGCAAACATAGCAAGAGAATGCGCTGACAGAAAAGGAATAAACATAGTTGGAATAATAGATTGTGCATCGCCTTATGTTATAGAAGATATAGAAAACTTTTTAAAAACAGGAGAGGCTTATGAAATAAAAGATGGTGGAATAATATATAAAGATAAAGTCTGTATATTGCTAGGAAGCGAAGTAGAAACGTCAGAAGTAAGCAGAAACGGAAAATGCGGAGCAGCACATAACGTATGCTTCTTCCCGCATTTAGAAGATATAAAAGCATTCTCAAGAGAAATGAGCACACATATAAAAAATATAACATTAAGTACGCAGAGATCAAACGTATCAGGTTATGAACTTATAGACATAGTGGAAAAGTATAATGGAATATTAATTCCAGCACACTGTTTTACACCATTCAAAAGCTACTATGGCAACTGCGTAGACAAAATGAAAGATATATTCAAAGAAAAGTTTGATAAAATATTTGCAATAGAACTAGGATTAAGTGCAGATACAATGCTTGCAGATACAATTAGTGAACTAGAAGATAAAACATTTGTAACAAATTCAGATGCACATTCGCTACCTAAAATTGCAAGAGAATACAACAAGATGCTAGTTGAAGATATCAGTTTTAAAGAAGTAGTAAAAGCTTTAAAAGGTGAAGACGGAAGAAAAGTATTATGCAACTATGGGTTAGATCCAAGATTGGGAAAATACCATAGAACATTTTGTGACGAATGCAATCAAGTAATAGAAACAAAAGAACCAGTCAGTGTATGTCCAAAATGTGGTAGCCAAAAAGTAACTTTTGGAGTATTTGATAGAATAGAACTAATCAAAGACAAAAAAGAAAGCAAGAGTCCAGCGAACAGACCACCTTACATATATCAAGTACCATTAACTTTCATACCAGGGCTTGGCGCAAAAACAATAGATAAACTATTAGATAAATTCGGAACAGAAATGACAATACTACATAAACTTTCACAAGACGATTTAGAAGCAGTGGTGGGAGAAAAAGTAGCAAAAGAGATAATACTTGCAAGAGAAGGAAAAATGAAATTGCAAGCTGGCGGTGGAGGAACATACGGAAAAGTTGCAAAAGAATAAAAAGGTAGTTCTAATTTCTAAGATTATTGAATAGACATTATGTATAAAACATAATCTTAGGAGGAAAGCCGTGAAGAGAAACTATAGAAAAAATAAAGAAAGCAAAATCAAGAATATAATATTAGAAAATATTATGGAAAATGCGAGAAGCTACTTGATTTTGCTTGTAATATTTTTTATAGGAATTATATTAGGAGTAATATTTGTAAACAATGCAAAAGAGGCACAAAGTTTACAAATAAGTAGCTACATAAATAACTTTGTGGAATCAGTAAAAGAAAATTATCAAATTTCAAGCAGCAAATTATTAATGAAGTCCATTTTAAACAATTTATATATCACAATAATCTTATGGTTCTTAGGCTCAACTGTGATAGGATTTCCGTTAATATACGTAGTGATAGGATATAAAGGTTACAGCATTGGGTACACAATATCTTCAATAATAGCAACACTGGGCACGGGAAAAGGCTTGATATTTATAATTTCCACGATGCTATTTCAGAGCATAATATACATACCAGCAATACTTGCGCTATCAGTGAGTGGAATAAAATTATATAAACTAATAATGGCAGATAGAAGAAGAGAAAATATAAAAATACAGATATTAAAACATACAATATTTTCGATATTTATATTCATAATATTAATAATATCATCATTTGTAGAAGCATATATTTCAGGTGGATTAACAACGATGTTAATAAAATATTGCTAGGTAAGTAAAAGCAAAGAAAAAAATAAAATATTTTGTAGAATTTTGTTAAAAGCTATTTACAATTAGCAAATATTTTGATATAACTATAATAAGTTATGTAAATAAATTATTTGCAACAGACATATAAAAAAAGATAGGGGAGTTCAAATGGAAAAGCAGGTTAAACTTTTTTTAAGTTTTCTTAAAGATGACAAAAAATTATCAGAAAACACACTTCAATCATACAGAAGAGATATAGAACAATACGAAAAATATGTTAGTGAAAACAAGATAAACTACTTAAAAGTAACAGAAGAAACTATAACAGATTACATGGAATATCTAAGAGAAGAAAATAAAAAAGAGTCTACAATTTCAAGAAGCTTAGCTTCAATAAGATCTTTTTATCAATATCTAATAAGAACTAAAAAAATCAAAAAAGATCCAACATCAAAAATTGAATCACCTAAAATAAATAAAAGAGTTCCAAACATATTAACATCAAAAGAAGTTGAACTATTATTAGACCAACCAAAGGATGTTGATTTAAAAGGAACAAGAGACAAAGCAATGCTTGAATTCGCATATGCTACAGGTATGAGAGTTACAGAGATGATTTCTCTAAACATAGACGATGTAAAATTAGACGAAGGATATGTTGTTTGTAAAGGTAGAAACAAATCAAGAAACATTCCTTTAGGTTCAATGTCATTAAAAGCATTAAAAGAATATATGGAAGACTCAAGACCATATCTAATCAGAGATGAAGAAGAACCAGCATTATTTGTAAACATCAGTGGAACAAGACTAACAAGACAAGGATTCTGGAAAATAGTTAAATATTACAAAGAACAAGCACACATAGAAAAAGACATAACACCACACGTGTTAAGACATTCTTTTGCAACACATCTATTACAAAATGGTGCTGAGCTAAAAGCAATTCAAACAATGCTTGGACATTCAGATATATCATCAACACAAGTATATAGACAATTCCAAGACGTTGGAATAAAAAATGAATATAAAAAAGCTCATCCAAGAGCATAAAAATAAAAAGAGGAGTTGGAAGGCTTCGACTCCTCTTGATAAAAATTTAAAAAAAATTTAAAAATACTATTGACAAATATTAATACAGCAGTTATAATAATAAATGTCGTTAGGAAATGCAGGTGTAGTTCAATGGCAGAATTCCAGCCTTCCAAGCTGGCTATGCGGGTTCGATTCCCGCTACCTGCTCCATTTGAAATCAACTTACGGACTGAAAAGTTCGTAAGTTTTTTATTTAGTATTGTTATTAAAAAATCAAAAGATGGAGAATATGGACAAGTAAAAGCAAATGAGCAAACAGATTTATCTAATTTATCAGATATGATAGACGAGGCAACAGCAGAACCAACACCAAAAGTAAATGTAAATACAAAACCAGGAGAAAATAGTACGATAAATGGTAAAAAAGGAACCTCAAAAAAATACTGGAAATTATAAATCATCAATAGAATAAAATACTGGTTCGAACGAAAACTGGAAAGCAAATAATATTTATGATTTGGCTGGAAATTGCGGAGAATAATTGTCAAGCAGACATAATAAAAACTAAAAAAGGCAATAGATAAAAAGCTATTGCTTTTTTTATGTACTACTAGTATAATAAGTATGAAAAGTATAACAAAAAATATGGAGGCGGAAATGGATAAAAATAAATTTGTAGGAATCAGCAAAGTAGGAGAAAAAGGACAAATAGTAATACCAAAAGAAGCAAGAGATATGTTTGACATTAAACCAGGAGATTCAGTAGTTGTATTATGTGATAAAAATAGAGGAATGGCAATAGTAAAAGCAGAAAGCTTAGAACCTGCGATAGAAAAATTTATTCCGAAAGGAGATAAATAACATGATTCAAATAACAAACTTAACAAAAAAATATAAAGAAAAAATAGCAGTAAACAACATCAACTTAACAATTAAAGAGGGAGAATTATTTGCTTTATTAGGAACAAATGGTGCAGGAAAAACAACAACAATAAAAATGCTCTCAACACTAATACTTCCGACAGAAGGAGAAATCAAAATAGCTGGCTATGACATAGCAAAAGACAGTGTGAAAATAAAAGAAATAGTAAATGTTTCTCCACAGGAAACAGCTATTGCGCCTAATCTGACAGTAAAAGAAAACTTAGATTTTATGGCAGGAGTTTATAAAATAAAAAACAAAAACGAAAAAATAGGTAAATTAGTAAAAACATTTAAATTACAAGAAGTATTAAAACAAAAGGCAAAAACTTTATCAGGAGGATGGCAAAGAAAATTGTCAATAGCAATTTCTTTAATAAATGATCCGAAGGTATTGTTCTTAGACGAACCAACACTTGGACTTGATGTACTTGCAAGAAGAGAGTTATGGACAGTGATAGAGTCACTAAAAGGAACAATAACAATAATATTAACAACTCATTATATGGAAGAGGCAGAAAGTTTAGCTGACAGAGTAGGAATAATGGATAAGGGAAAGCTGATTGCAGTAGGAACAGTAAAAGAACTTATGCAAAAAGCAGGAACAAATAATTTTGAAGAAGCTTTTGTTAAGATAGCAACAGGAGGTAGAGAATAATGAGAATACTAAACTTTGCAAAAAGAAATTTTAAAGAAATAATAAGAGATCCATTAAGCATAGTATTTGCAATAATTTTACCTCTATTTTTACTATTTATATTTCAACAATTTAATATACCCAATGAAGCATACAAACTAGAAAATTTTACTCCAGGGGTACTAATATTTAGCTTTTCATTTATAACACTATTTGCATCAACACTCATTGCAAAAGACAGAAAAACATCGTTGTTAATAAGACTTGGAATAAGTCCAATGAAGCCTATAGAATACATATTAGGGTACATGATTTCATTTATTCCAATAATATTATTGCAAGGCGTAGGGACTCTTGTAATAGCACTAATCTTAGGACTACCTTTTAGCATAAATATACTTTGGACAATATTAGTATCAATAATTATAGCAATATTATTTTTAGCGATAGGAATATTAATAGGAAGCCTAGTGTCAGATAAAGCTGCGTCAGGTGTTTCAAGTATAGTTGTTCAATTAGTTTGTTTTACCAGTGGAATGTACTTTCCAAAAGAATTGTTAGGAAGTGCATATAGCAAAATATGTGAAATACTTCCATTTGATTCGGCCTTGATAATAATCAAAGGAATACTAAACAACAATATAGAAAGTATAACAATGCAAAATCTAATAATCTTTAGTGCGTATACAATAGTGTTTGTAGTGTTATCAGCAGTAATATTCAAAAATAAAATGATAAGTGATAACAAATAAACCTGTACAATAGAAGAAAAGAGTGGTATAATTTTGGAGTAAAGAATTTTAGGAGATTACTGCAAAATGAAAAAGCAAAAAGTAAAAGTATTTAAACTAACAATGACAATACTAGCAATAGCAATAATTGTAGGAATAATAATATACATGTTTCCTGTAATGAGGAAACTATCAACAAAAGAAGGACAACTAGCATTTAAGGAAAAAGTATCAAGCTCAGGAATATTAGGGCTATTAATGTTATTTGCTTTGCAAGTGGCACAAATATTTCTAATAATCATTCCAGGAGAACCAATAGAAATACTGGCGGGAATGTGCTATGGCCCAATATGGGGAACGGTCTTCATAATGGTATCGGCAGGGATAATATCTACAATAATATTTTCCTTAGTAAGAAAGTATGGAAAAAGGTTTGTATACAACTTTTGCGATAAAGAAAAAGTTGCAAAAATAGAAAATAGCAAGCTATTTAAAAATCCAAATAAAATAGAAATGATAATGTTTATATTGTTCTTACTTCCAGGAACACCCAAAGACTTGCTAGCTTATACTGCAGGACTGTTACCAATTAATCCTGTGAAATTTGTGCTAATATCAGTATTTGCTAGATTTCCATCAGTAATATCATCGACACTTGCTGGTGCAAACTTAGCAGTGGGAGATTGGAAAAAAAGCATAGTAATGTACTTGTCGATAGTGTTTGTAGCTATTATCGTAATACTAATAGCTAACAAATTTGACAAAGGCAAGCTAGCCGAAAAAGCCATAAAAACAATAAAATAATCTAAAGACGAACTCTGAGATTTAGATTATTTTTTTATTACTCTTTACAACAGCACCTCTTGGCATATCCTAAAAAATATGCTATACTAAATAAGAGATTTCTAGGAAAAACTAGAACAAATGAAAGGAAGAAAAAAATTGAAAATATTAGCAATAGGTGATTTAGTAGGAGAAAGTGGAGTAAGGAAACTAAAAGAACTTTTACCTAAAATAAGAGAAGAAGAAAAAATAGACTTTGTAATAGTCAATGCTGAAAACTCAGCAGACGGAATGGGAATTACAAATAAAATATTTAATGAGCTAAAAGCACTAAAAATAGATGCAATAACAATGGGAAACCATACCTGGGGCAAAAAGGACATATTTGGTTTTATAGATGACAAAATATTATTAAGACCAGCAAACTATGTTGCTAAAGTTCCAGGAAAAGGTTATGGCATATATGAATGTAAAGGTAAAGAAATCTGTGTTGTAAATCTAATAGGAAGAACAGATATGAATGTTCAATCAGAAAATCCATTTACAAGGATGCAAAGTATTTTAGAAAAAGTAAAAGACAAAGCAGACATAATAATATTAGATTTTCATGCTGAAGCAACAGCAGAAAAAATTGCAATGGGTTATTATCTAGATGGAAAAGTAACAGCGATTTTTGGAACACATACACATGTACAAACTGCTGATGAGACAATATTAGAAAAGGGAACAGCATATATCACAGATATAGGAATGACTGGTCCAGCAAAATCTGTAATAGGAATGGATATAGATGCATCTATAAAAAGATTTGAAACAACGCTTCCTGAAAAATATAAAGTTGCGTCAGGAGAAGCAAAATTGAACGGTTGTATTTTCGAGATTAATGACGAAAATTGTCGAGTAAACAAAATTACTAGAGTAGCAAGGAAATAAATGACGAAAATTACAGAAAATGCACGATGAAAACTGTAAGAAATTACCAGTTTTATATAGACAAATGACTCCGAATATTATATAAATATAACTGTACTTAAACATACAGAAAAATAAAATATTAGGAGGAAAAAAATGGAAGTTTTAAAGATCTCATCAAAATCAAATCCAAATTCAGTAGCAGGAGCAATCGCTGGGTTGGTAAAAGAATCAAACAAAGCAGAAATGCAAGCAATTGGAGCAGGAGCTCTAAATCAGGCAGTAAAGGCAGTAGCAATAGCTAGAGGATTTGTAGCACCAGCAGGAGTTGACTTAATTTGCATTCCAGCATTTGCAGAAGTAGAAGTTGAAGGGGAAGAAAGAACAGGGATGAAACTTATAGTGGAGTCTAGAAAATAAAATCAATCTATTTTAATAAATATGGGGGTATGACAAAAACATACCCCTTTTGTATTTTTTAGAAATAAAATTCCCACAACTATTGAAAAAATCACACATTTAATGTATTATAAGCATATAAGAAAATAAAGAGAGGGCAAAATATGAAATTAAGCAATGCATTTAAATACATATTTATAATATTTGCAATAGGAATAATTGTGTATGCTGGCTACCGAATTTATAAAACTCAAAATACGCAACAAAACAACACAGAAGAGCCTAATACGGTGGCAGAAGAAAATATAATAAAAGACATCAGACTAGCACTTACAAACTACGATACAATGAATCCGCTAATTACGTCAAATAAAGAGATACTAAACATAGACACTTTGATATTTGAACCACTTTTTACATTGACTCAAAACTATGAAATAGAACCTTGTTTGGCAAAGGAATGTGCTAAAACAGGGAACAATATATATGTAATAAAGCTTAAAGAAGGAGTAGTTTGGCAAAACGGAAATCCATTTACAGGAGAAGACGTAAAATTTACAATAGAAACAATTAATCAGGGCAACTCAATATATAAATATAATACAAGCCACATCACAAATATTGAGGTGGTTGATATAAACACTGTAAAATTAACACTGGATGCAGATGTTCCGTTCTTTGTATATAATTTGATATTTCCAATCGTTTCTAGTGCGTATTACCAAGGAGAAGATTTTTACAACAGTGCTAAAACTCCTATTGGAACAGGGAAATTTACCATAACAAACATAAGTACAAACAATATAACACTTGCAAAAAATTCTAAATATAGGGATTTAGAAAACGATCCTATAAAAATAGATACAATAAAAATAAATTTATATACGTCAATGGGAGAAGCATACAATAATTTTAAAATGGGAAATATAGACCTGTTAGACACATCAAACCCTAATTTCCAAGATTATATTGGAACGATTGGATTTGAAAAGACAGAATATCCTGGCCGACAATTTGACTTTTTGAGCCTAAACTGCGAAGACTCAATTCTACAAGACAAAGCTGTTAGACAAGCTATTAGTTATGCGATAGACAAAAGTAATATAAATTCAGCTGTATTTAACAATCAAAATTATGTGGCAGAATACCCTTTAGATTATGGGAATTTCTTATATGAAGCTAATAATGCAAGTTCAGGCTATAATCCAGAACAAGCAAAACAAGTTCTTCAAGATGGTGGATGGACATATGCAAATAATCGCTGGAGAAAAGAAATAGATGGAGTAACTAGAACTTTAAGACTAAAAATTGCAGTAGACAAAGATAATCAAACAAGAGTTGCAGTAGCCGACTTGATAAAAGAGCAATTAGAAGCAATAGGAATGGAAGTAAGAGTCAACAAAATATCTAAAAACCAATATAATGAATATATTGGTGGGGACGATTATCAAATTCTACTCACAGGGGTGTACACATCATATAGTCCTGATATAACATATTATTTTGCGCCAGGAAATATTGAGAAATATACAAATGATGAACTGTTTAAACTCTTGCAAAATGCAGGAATGATAAATGACAGCGGTAAAATAAAAGAAATATACCAAAAAGTTTACAATATATATAAAGAAGACGTTCCGTTCATTGGATTATATAGAACAAAAGGCATGGTAATAACAAGCTCATCATTAATTGGAACAGTAGAAGCAAATTGCTATAAAAGCTTTTACGAGATAAATAATTGGTATAGAAAATAAAAAAATACGTCAAGTGAAAAGTTAAATGCAATTCTGTAAAGTAAATGCAACTTGTACGAGAAATAAAAAAATAAAACAAATGTTTGAAAAAAGTCTTGACAAATAAAAATAATAGTATATAATATAACAAGATTGATAATACAAACACATGTTTATAAATTAGGAGGAGAACAATATGGAAAATAATGAAAAGAAAAAAGCACTAGAATCAGCTTTAGGGCAAATAGAAAAACAATTTGGAAAAGGCTCAGTTATGAAATTAGGAGACTTTAAAGCAATGAATGTAGAAGCTATACCTACCGGGGCTCTAAGCTTGGACGTTGCTTTAGGAATAGGTGGAATACCAAAGGGAAGAATTATAGAAATATTTGGACCTGAATCTTCAGGAAAAACAACACTTGCATTACATATGATTGCAGAGTGCCAAAAATTAGGTGGAGAAGCAGCTTTTATAGATGCAGAACACGCATTAGATCCAGTGTATGCAAAACACTTAGGAGTTGATATAGACGATTTAATCGTATCTCAACCTGATACTGGAGAGCAAGCTCTAGAAATAGTAGAAGCGTTAGTTAGAAGCGGTGCTATTGATATAATTGTAGTAGACTCAGTTGCAGCATTAGTTCCAAAAGCAGAAATTGATGGCGATATGGGTGATGCACATGTTGGTCTTCAAGCAAGACTTATGTCGCAAGCTTTAAGAAAATTGGCAGGAGTACTTAATAAATCAAATACAGCAATAATATTCATAAACCAATTAAGAGAAAAAGTTGGTATTATGTTTGGAAACCCAGAAACAACTCCAGGAGGAAGAGCTTTAAAATTCTATTCTTCAGTTAGATTGGACATAAGAAAAGTAGAAAATCTAAAACAAGATGGAGAAGTATTTGGAAACAGAGCAAGAGTAAAAGTTGTAAAAAATAAAGTTGCTCCACCATTTAGAGAGGCTGAATTTGATATTATATATGGAAAAGGAATTTCAAAATCAGGAAATATACTAGACCTAGCAGTAAGCTTAGATATAGTAGAAAAGAGTGGTTCTTGGTTTAGCTATGATGGAACAAGAATCGGACAAGGTAGAGAAAATGCAAAAAAATACTTTGAGGATAATCCAAAAATAATGGCAGAAGTAGAGAAAAAAGTTAGAGCAAAATTTGATGAAGCTTTCGAAAAAAGCCTAAATGATGAAGGTTCAGAAGAAGTAGAAGACCAAGACGAGCCACTAGATGATGAAGAATAATAGAGGGTATAAATGTACACGATAGAAGAATATGATAAACAAAAATCGAGAGTATTAAAATATGTGTTGTATAAAAAGAGAAGCAAGCAAGAAGTAAAAAACAAATTCTATAACGATGTAGAAGAAAATATGTTAGAGGATATTATTTGTGAATTAGAAGAGAACGGTTATATAAATGATAATAACTATATAGAAAGAGCGGTCAATGAGTTTATAGCTCTAAATAACTTATCTATAAAGGAAATAAAATATAAATTAATTGCAAAAGGTATCCCTAATAGCTTGCTAGAAGACTATATAAATGATAAAATAGAGAAGCTTGAAGAATACGAAATAACCTCGGCTAAAAACATAATTGTAAAAAAACAAAACCAAATGGATGAAGAAACAATTATACAATTTTTAGTAAAGAAGGGATATAAGACAAGCAATATAAGAGAAGCAATTTCAAGACTAAGTGATGAAGAGATATCATAACAATATAACGAAAAGGACAAAGAAAATGCAAAATGTATTAACATTAGAAACAAAAAAATATGCTATAAAAATAGAAAATTTTGAAGGACCACTAGATTTATTGTGCCATTTAATAGACAAAAATAAAATGAATATTAATGACATAAAATTAAACGAAATTACGGACCAGTACATAGAACACATTAATAAAATGGAAGAAATGAATTTAGAGGTTACTAGTGAATTTCTAGTTATGGCGTCTACCTTAATATATCTAAAATCAAAGAGTCTACTTCCAAAAGAAGGAGATAACGAGGAAGAAATTTCAGAAGAAGAACTATTAAGGAGAATAATAGAATACAAAAAATATAAAGAAATAACAAAGAATCTTAGAGAAATGTATAATAACAGTGCAATTAGATTCTACAAACTACCAGACAACGTAGAATTACCAAAACAAAAATTAGAAATCGAATATGAAAAACAAAACATTGTTGATGCATATTCAAATATAGTGAGAATAAATGAAGAAAAGCAAAACGAAAATGCACAAAATATAGAAAAAATTGCTATTACTGATAAATATACAGTAGCAAGCAAAGTAAAAGATATGTTGAAAGAATTGGTAAGAAGACCTAAATTCATATTTAATACATTATTTTCGTTAAATAGATGTGAAAAAGAAGAAGTTGTTACAGCTTTTTCTGGACTATTAGAATTGTCAAGAAGAAGCAAAGTAATCACTAGTCAGGAAGAATTATTTGGTGATATATCAGTAGAAAAATATAAATAAACAAAGTTCTAAAATATACAATAAAGCATATACATATAGTATGTGCTTTATTTTTGTGTAAAGGAGAAATATGAATCTAGAATATATATTAAAATGTTTTCCGGTTAATATTAGACAAACAATAGAAGAAAAGGCTGAACTCAATAATTTGGAAGAAGTCCGACTTAGAAACAATTTGCCTATAATATTGGAGATGGGAAAATACGAAAAAGTAATTCAATATAAAATTAATCCAGAAGAAATGAACTACATATTTCAAAAAATATGTGAGAATTCAATCTATACATATCAAAATCAAATTGCAGGTGGATTTATTACAATAAAGGGAGGAAATAGAGTTGGACTTGTTGGAACAGCCGTAATAAAAGATGGATGTATAACAAACTTTAATTATATATCAAGTCTAAACATAAGAATAAGCAGAGAAGTAATTGGTTGTAGTAATCAATTAATGGATGAAATTATAAACAAAGAAGAAAACACAATATACAATACTCTAATTGTATCCCCACCGGGGATGGGAAAGACAACTTTGTTAAGAGATATAATCAGAAACATAAGCAATGGAATTGCTAACAAACTAACCGGCAAGAACATAGCGGTAATTGACGAAAGATGTGAAATCTCAGCAATGTACAAAGGGATTATGCAAAATGATTTGGGAATAAGAACAGATGTCATAAATGACATTCCAAAATATCTTGGAATGAAAATGGCAATTAGATCAATGGCACCACAAGTTATTGCAGCAGACGAGATAGGTAGCACAAAAGATAGTGAAGCCATAAGATATGCAATGTGTTGTGGAGTTAAAGGAATATTTACAGCACACGGAAAAAATATGGAAGAGTTAAGAAAGAATCCAGAATTAAAACAGCTGATAGAAGAAAAAATATTTGACAAAATAATCTTCTTGCAAGGAAGAGAAAATAATAAAATAAAATTTAATATATAAAATAGTTCTAAAATAAAAATATTGGAATATACATATATAAAGTGAGTATAGAATCAGAAAGGACAAGACATGGACTTTATAAAAGGTATTCTAATATTGTTTGTGTTTTTAATATTTGTAAAAATAGGAAACATATATTCTAAAAAATACATAAATAGAGCGTCACAGCTAGAACAGATGAAAAATCTATTAAACATTTTTAAAGTAAAAATAAAATTTACTTGCGATACGATACAAGAAATCTTTAACCAGTTATACGAAGACACTCCAAATGAAATAGGAGAAATCTTCAAAAAAGCCAATGAATATATGGAAACGTACAGTGCAAAAGAAGCTTGGAACAAATCGCTAGAAGAAGCCAAAACTGACTTAACAAAAGAAGATATAGAGACACTTAAAAACTTAGGAAAAATATTAGGAGAAACAGATGTAGAAGGACAAATAAACCAAATAGAACTGACAGAAACACTATTAAAAAATCAAATTAAAGAAGCACTTGAGGAAAAGGTAAAAAACTCAAAAATGTATAGAACTTTAGGAGTAACAGTGGGACTTGCTATTTCTATAATTTTAATATGAGAGGGAAGTAAAGAGTATGGACATAAATCTTTTGTTTAAAATTGCAGCTATTGGAATATTAGTAGCTGTGCTATATCAAGTATTAGTAAGAGCTGGAAGAGAAGATCAAGCAATGATGACAACACTAGCAGGGCTAATAATAGTCTTAACAATGGTCATAAAAGAAATAAGTACATTATTTGACACAGTAAGAACCATCTTTAATTTATAGGGAAGGATTGTGACTAAAGATGGACATTATAAAAATTATAGGAATAGGTTTAGTATCTTTAATTATAATTGTAATTCTAAAGCAATACAGACCAGAATTTGCAATGTACGTATCATTAATAGCAGGAGTGTTAATATTCGCATTAATTGCTACAAGACTGTCGGGAATTATAGATGTGCTAAAAAGCATTGCGAACAAAGCAACCATAAATAGTGAATTTCTAGTCCTTCTCATAAAAATAACAGGAATTGCCATACTAACTGAATTTACGGTAAGCATTTGTAAAGATACAGGCGAATCGGCAATAGCTCATAAAGTGGACTTAGGTGGAAAAGTAATAATAATGTCAATGTCAATACCAATAATGGCAAGTTTATTAGAAACAATTATAAAAATATTGCCATAAATATTTTGCAAAAGAAAATGGGAGCAAAGATGAGAGATGTAATAAAAAAATTAATAATTACAATCATATCAATAATTTTAGCACAATTTATATTTACAAGTTTTTTTTATAAAGTAAAAGCCGAGTATACTGAAACGAATCAGAATAGCATTATAGAAAGCCAATCTAAATCATTTGGAATATCAAGCTTTATAGAAGAAGCGGACAAATATCAAAGTGAAGACTTTTCGATAGACGTAAGCGAACTATTCGCATCAGCAGTAAAAGGAAACGTTGATAACAAATCAATTGGACAAAGGATATTATCGATTTTATTTAAACAAACAAGTAGTGCTATAAAAACAATACGGCATAATAATGATAATAGTAATAATATCAAGTGTAATGAAAAGCATAAGCGACAACTTGGAAAATTCAGGTGTAGCCCAGATTACACACTATGTTACATATATCTTAATAGTTACCGTAATAATGAAAAATTTTTCAGACATTATAGTAATGGTAAAAAACTCAATAGAAAATTTAATAGGCTTTACAAACTGTCTATTACCATTGTTAATAAATCTAATGATTACAACTCGGAAATATTACATCAGCAAGTTTATTACAACCAATAATATTATTCTTAATAACATTCATTGGTAACTTTATAAATGGAATATTAATACCAGTAATATTAATATCTGTATCACTTAGCATAATATCAAACATATCAGACAGAGTTCAGGTCGACAAATTAGCAAAGTTTATAAATAGTTCAGTTGTATGGATTTTAGGGATTGCATTAACAGTATTTGTTGGAGTTACTTCATTAGAAGGAAGTATTACAAACGGAGTAGATGCGCTAACGGTAAAAACTACAAAGGCTGCGGTATCTAACTTTATACCGATAGTAGGAAAAATATTGCGGAGATGCTGTCGAAACAGTAATGAGTTGCAGTAACATTTTAAAAAATGCGGTGGGAATAGTTGGAGTAGTTATAATAATAAGCATATGCATAGTTCCGATTATAAAACTAATGGCGCTTATGGGTGTCTATTACTTAGGATCAGCACTCTGCCAACCAATAGCAGACGAAAAAATAGTAAAGCTTTTAGAAAAAATTGGAGCTACATTCAAACTACTTTTAGCGATAATGAGTAGTGTTTCTGTAATGTTGATAATTGGCATAACACTAGTAATAAAAATATCAAACAGTGGAATGATGATGCAATAACAAAGGAGAAATTATGGTAGCGTTTTTTAGTAGTTGGGCACAGGAAATAATAGTTGCAGTAATAGTAGCGACAATAGTTGAACTACTATTACCAAATGGGAGCAGTAAAAAATATGTCAAAGTAGTTGTGGGAATTTATATACTGTTTTCAATAATAGCACCAGTAGTTAATAAATTTGCCAATCAAGACATAAATGCTGAAATATTTACCTTGGATAAATACGAAAAAAAGATGGAAGACGGCAACAATAAAATCTTACAAAAAATAGAGGCCAATAATAGCAGAACCGTAAAAGATATATATGTGGCAAATTTAGAAGCAGACTTAAAAGCAAAACTAAAAGACAAAGGATATGAAGTAACAAGTACATATATAAAAGCCAAAGATGATGAAAACTACACAATAGAAAATATCAGCATCACAGTTAAAAAGAACGAAAACAAAGAAAATAAAAATGAAATATCTATTGGAGAAATTACAATAAGCAAAACTAAAGACAATACAACTTCAAACGAAGACATAAGCAGACAGGATAAACAAGAAATAAAAGAATATTTAGCTAAAACATATGATATATCTGAAAAAATTATAGATATAAATTAACAAAAGAGAGGTGAAAGGTTTGATAAAAGAAAAATTCAAAGATGCCTTTAAAATAAAAAAAGGAAAAGATAACAAAAGATCAATAGAAAATTTGATAGTTCTGGGAATTTTATTAATCATAACAATAGTTGCAATCAACTACATATTGTCAGGTAATAGCAAAAAGAGTAAGACGATAACAAACAGTCAAGGGAAAACACTAGCAACAGAAGAAACAAAAACATCAGAGCAAATAGGCGAAAATATAGAAAACAAATTAGAAAACATATTGTCAAAAATAAAAGGGGTCGGAAATGTTAAAGTTCTAGTTACATATTCGCAAACAAACCGAATAATACCAATGTATAATGAAGATTCAAGTACAAGCACAACAGAGGAAAAAGATTCTGGTGGAGGAACTAGAACAGTAAATGAAAACAGCAGTAAAAAAGACATAATATATGAAGAAAAAAATGGAGTCAAAACACCGATAACACAAAGCATAATAAATCCAACAATAGAGGGAGCAATAATAACTGCACAAGGGGCTACAAATGCAGATGTAAAAACCAATATAGTTCAAGCAGTTGAGGCTGTAACAGGTCTTGCTACATACAAAATACAAGTTTTCGAAATGGATTAGGGGGATTAAATATGAAAATGATATTAAAGAAAAACCAAGTAATAATATCTGTTATTGCAATAATGCTAATTGCAGCAGGATACATGAACTATACGGCAAATAACAAACAAACTTTACAAACAGCAGCATTAAAAGATAGCGAAAAATATGGAGACTTAGGGGATGCAACACTAGTGAGTACAAATGCTGTATCTGAAAATGTAGAAGAAACTGGGGCTCTGGTAGAAAATACGCCAGAAAATATAGAAACTGTTACTGAAAACACGGTAAGCGAAACATCTGTGCCAGCAGTATCTGATAATCAGTATTTTGCAGAATCAAAACTAGAAAGAGAAAAAATGTATTCTCAAATGTTAGAAAGTTATCAAAAAATAATAAACAACTCACAAATATCGGATAAACAAAAAGCAATATCACAAAACGAAATAAAGAAAATAAATGACACAAAAAATGCAATAATGATTTCGGAAAACTTGTTAAAAAACAAAGGATTTGAAGACTTAATAATTTTCGTTAATGGAGATAGCATAAGTATTGTAATAAAAGCAAAAGAACTAACACAAGAGCAAATCGCACAAGTACAGAACATAATTGTAAGAGAACTAAAAGCAGATATAGAAAATATACATATAAGCAATAAAGAATAAAAATAAAGTGAACTCAATTTGTTAAAAACAATTTGGGTTCACTTCAAAATTTTAATGTTTTAATTTTATCAATATTGCGATTGCTAAAAGAATTAGAACAACTCCTACTGTTATAAGAAGAATATTCAATATATTGGTTAATCCTAACTCTGCTTCTGGCAATGAACTTAAACGATTGAAATTAGAAGAACTAGAAGTTGCAGTATTAGATGCAACACTGTTGTTAGTTGTGCTATTATCTATTTCATTATCATCAACAATATTAGAATTATTATCTGCTAAATTTGAGGCTAAATTCATATCTATATTTACCGCCAAACACTTTCCTGTAAAAATTAAAAATACAAATAAAAAAGTCACTAATAAAATTTTAAAAGTTTTATTCATCAAACTCATCCTCTCTTGTAAAAAATTAATATACTATAATAATACACAAAATCTAAAAAAAAGTCTAGACCTTTATAAAAATATTTCAAAAAAACTAAAAATTACAACAGTAAAAACGCTGAAAAGGTACAAATTTCACAAGATATATGATATAATAAATATTGTAAAGAAATAGGAGGAAAAATGTTTAATTTACAATCAAAATATAAGCCAACTGGAGATCAACCACAGGCAATAGAATATTTAAGTAAAGGAATAAAAGAAGGTAAAAAATTTCAGACACTTCTTGGAGTAACAGGCTCACGGAAAAACTTTTACAATGGCAAACATAATAGCAAAAACACAAAGACCAACATTAATCTTAGCACACAACAAAACACTTGCAGGCCAGTTATACAGCGAGTTTAAAGAGCTATTTCCAACGAGCAATGTGGGTTACTTCATATCGTTCTACGACTATTATCAACCGGAAGCATATATCGCTTCATCGGATACATATATAGAAAAAGATTCATCAATAAATGATGAAATAGATAAACTAAGACACTCAGCAACAGCGTCGTTATTCGAAACTAGAGACGTTATAATAGTTGCATCTGTTTCATGTATCTATGGTTTAGGAGACCCAATAGACTATGAACATATGATAGTGTCGATTAGACCAGGAATGAAAATAGAAAGAAACGCCATGCTAAAAAAATTAATCAATATGCAATATAGCAGAAATGAATTGGACTTTAAAAGAGGAACATTTAGAGCAAAAGGCGACATAGTAGAAATATTCCCATCAGATTATGGAGAAAGCGCAATAAGAGTTGAATTCTGGGGAGATGAAGTAGAAAAAATATCAGAAATAAATCCTTTAACAGGAAAAGTTACAGCAACAAGAAGCCATGTAATGATATTCCCAAATTCACATTATGTTACAACTTCTGAAAAAATGGAAAGAGCGATTAAGAGTATAGAAGAAGAAATGAAGCAACAAGTGGAATACTTTAAATCTCAAGGAAAACTAATAGAAGCACAAAGAATAGAAGAAAGAACAAACTTTGACCTTGAAATGATGAAAGAAACAGGATTCTGTCAAGGAATAGAGAACTATTCAAGACACATAAGCGGAAGAGCACCAGGAAGTGCGCCATTTACGTTATTTGATTATTTCCCAAAAGACTTTTTATTATTAATAGATGAATCCCATGCAACAATCCCACAAGTAAGAGCAATGTACAATGGTGACAGGGCAAGAAAAGAATCTTTAGTAAAATACGGATTTAGACTACCTTCTGCATTTGATAATAGGCCTTTAACATTTGAGGAATTCGAAGAAAGAATAAATCAAGTAGTATTTGTTAGTGCTACTCCGGCAGACTACGAAAAAGAACATTCAAAAGGAAATGTAGTAGAACAAATAATAAGACCTACTGGACTTTTAGATCCAGAAATAGAAGTAAAACCGGTAGAAAATCAAATAGATGATTTAATCGAACAAATACATGATAGAGTAAATAAAGGCGAAAGAGTGTTAGTAACAACTCTAACCAAGAAAATGGCAGAAGATTTAACAAGCTACTTATCAGAGTTAGATATAAAAGTTAAATACATGCACTCAGACATAAAAGCGCTAGAAAGAATGGACATAATTAGAAATTTACGACTTGGAGAATTTGATGTCCTAGTAGGTATAAACCTTCTAAGAGAAGGACTAGACATTCCAGAAGTATCATTAGTAGCAATACTTGATGCAGACAAAGAAGGATTCTTACGTTCAGAGCGATCATTAATTCAAACAATAGGACGTGCTGCAAGAAACACCAACGGAAAAGTAATAATGTATGCAGATGAGCTAACAGACTCTATGGATAAGGCAATTTCGGAAACAAATAGAAGAAGAAAAATTCAAATGCAATACAATAAAGAACATGGAATAACGCCACAAACAATAAAGAAAGACGTAAGAGATTCAATAAGAGCAACAATAGTTGCCGAAACCTCTGAAAAATATGAGTTAGAAGAAAATGCAAGTGTAGAAGAAATAATAAACAAACTAACAGAAGAAATGTTAAAACACGCAGAAAGAATGGAATTTGAAGAAGCGGCTAAATTAAGAGACAAAATCAAAGAATTAGAAAAATCAATTTAGTCAACCTTGAAAAATAAAACAGCATATGATAATATATAAACGTAAAACAGAGGGGAATGTGAAAAAAGATGGCGAATAATATTGTAGTAAGAACTTTCAAACATTTTAACTTAATAACAAGACACAAATGGGAAGTATTTAAACTAGCATGTAGAGCAGGAATCCCTTGGAGAGGCTTCATGCACGACTGGTCAAAATACTCGCCAACAGAATTTTGGGAATCAGTTAAATATTACAATGGAAGAAGAAGCCCTATTACATTAGCAAGAAGAATGCAAGGATACTCAAAAGCGTGGTTACACCATAGAGGCAGAAACAAACACCATCCAGAATATTGGTATGACCCAGCAGGGGGAAAAATGCATTCAACACCAGTTATACCATACAAATATGTAGTAGAAATGATATGCGACAACTTGGCAGCAGCAAAAATATATAACGGGAAAAGATGGAGAAAAGATAGCTCACTAAAATATTGGTTAAAAAGAAAAGAAGACTGTCCATTAAACGAAAAAACAAAAGCAATTCTGACAGAAACATATACACAAGTAAGCATAAATGGAATAGAAAAAACCATAAATAGAGCAAACTTAAAAAAAATATATAAAAAATACTGTGGAAAATAAGGAGAAAGAACATGAAGATAGGATTTTATGCAGGAAGTTTTGACCCATTCACAATGGGACACATGCATGTGGTTGAGACGGCCGCTAAATTGTTTGATAAACTAATAATAGGAATAGGAGAAAACTCATCAAAACTAAGAAACTACGACAAAGAAGTAATGAAACAAGCAATACAAAAAGCTTTAAGTCAAGCAAACTTACAAAATGTTGAAGTAATCACATATGATGATTTATCAGTGGATGCTGCAAAAAAACACAACTGTAATTTCTTAGTGAGAGGAATAAGAGATGATATGGATTATTACTACGAAGAAAACATTGCACAGATAAATGAAGAAATATCAGGACTAGACACAATATACGTGCGAGCAGGAACATATGGAAGCATAAGCTCAAGTACAGTAAAAGAATTATACAAAAACGGAAAAGACATATCAAAATACGTTCCAAAAGAAATATTAGAAATAATGTAAAAGCCTAAATATTAGCAAAAAAATTGACTTTATGCAATATTTGGAGTAAAATAGTAAATGTAATAAAAAGAAAAAGGAGGATTGAACCATGTCAGGACATAGCAAATGGCATAACATTCAAGCAAAAAAAGGGAAAGCTGATGCAGCAAGAGGAAAAATATTCACAAAATTAGGAAGAGAATTATTAATAGCAGTAAAGCAAGGTGGACCTGACCCGGCAGGTAACTCTAAACTAAAAGATGTAATAGCAAAATGTAAGGCAGCAAACATGCCAAATGATACAATAAAAAATGCAATAAAAAAAGCTTCAGGAGCAGGAGAAGCAGAGAATTATGAAGAAATAGTATATGAAGGATATGGCCCAGCAGGTGTTGCTGTAATTGTAGAAGCAAGTACAAACAACAGAAACAGAACAGCAGCAGATGTAAGACATGTATTTGATAGAGCTGGTGGAAACTTAGGAACAACAGGTTGTGTATCGTACATGTTCAACAAAAAAGGAGTAATGGTCATAGATAAGGCAAACTGCAACCAATCAGAAGATGATCTTATGATGATTGCATTAGATGCTGGAGCAGAAGATTTCGAAGCTGACGAAGAATGTTATACAATAACAACAACTCCAGAAGATTTCTCAAAAGTTAGAGAAGCTTTAGAAGAACAAGGAATTGAATTCGTAGAAGCAGAAGTCCAAATGGTTCCAACAACATATGTTGCATTAGACGAAAAAGCTCAAGAAAGAATGGAAAAACTATTAGACAATCTTGATGAATTAGATGATGTAATGAACGTATATCACAATAGCGAAAATAATTAAAAATAAAACCACTTGAATATTAATTTTCAAGTGGTTAAAATTTTACAAAAAAATTTTTATTAAATATGTTATTCAATAAAAACTAACTAACCTTATATATAGCATAACTGTAAAGAAAAAGTCAATAGGTTAAAACAAAGAATTATAAAACTGCGAAATAGTCAAAAACGAGCAAATCTTAGGAGGCAAAGAAATTGCACTTCTAAGACTTTTTATTGAATAACATATTTAATAAAAAAATCAAATAGTAGTTGAAAAGTAAAACGAAATGTTTTATAATAAAATCACGAAAAAAGAGAACAATAAATATGGACAAAAAATTAAAAAAATAAAAAAACTTAGGAGGAAAAATCATGTTAAAAAACAAAAAGGGAATAACCCTAATCGCATTAGTAGTAACGATAGTAGTACTTTTAATACTAGCAGGGATAAGCATAAGTTTGATTGTAGATAAAAATGGAATAATACAAAAAAGTAAAGATGCAAGAAGGATAGCGAGTGAATCAGCAAAAAATGAATTAGACGATATAGATAGACTAATAGAAGATATCAACGATGCTGCTCCAGAATGGGGCGGGACAACAACAGAATTGCCAGAATTCAAAAATAATGAAACAACTAATAAATTTGATTGGTATATTTACAATGAACCACAGATGAAGTTTTTTGCTAACTTTGTAAATCAAACGTTAACAGCACAAGACGAAAAATTAATGTCGGATAAAAACGTAACAGCGGAAGACATTGCTATTACAGAAGAAACAACAATATATTTAATGAATGATTTAGACTTAGGTGCAAGATTCGATGAAAATGGAAAATTAACACTGGGAGTTGAATGGGTACCTGTTGGAAAGAAAAAAACGCTATTAGGAACTTTTGAAGGAAATAATCATTATATAAAAGGTGTATATGTAAATTCAGATACTAAATTTTGCGGTATATTTGGAAATACAAATACTATAAAAAATTTAACTGTAAAAAATAGCTATATAGAAGGAAGCAACTGTACAGGTGGAATTGCTGGTGCTGTAAGAGGTGGAACAGTAGAAAATTGTCATAATATGAATACAACTGTTGTATTGAAAGAAGGAAATATGAGCGTTGCGGGAATAGTAGGGCAAAGTTCTGTTAGTATTGAGAATTGTACTAATACAGGAACTATATATGCTTATGGAAGAGCTTCCAACGATCTTACACAAGCGGGAGGAATAGTTGGATATGGCATTGGTAGTTCAATATCTAATTGTATAAACAAAGGAAACGTAATTTCAGGAGAAGAAGCGGGACTATATGTAGGAGGCATTTGCGGAAGTACAGGAGCAGATTATGTAGTTACTATTTCAGATTGTAAAAATGAGGGAAAGGTTAGTGGCGTAGCTGTTACAGGCGGAATTATCGGATTGCTTTCAACAAAAGGAATTGTTGAAAGATGCAGTAATGTTGGTGATATATTTGCTATTCAACAAAGTGCTGCAGGAATAGCAGGTCAAATGAATCAAAAAAATGGACAATCAAACTCAATAGTTAGACTATGTTATAATTCTGGAAATATATCAGGAGGACCTGAACTAGGAGGAATTGTTGCATTCTTCTGTGGTCAATCTCAGCAAGGCACAGTAGAGAATTGTTATAGCAAGGGTACAATAACTACAACTGACAATGATAAAGGAGCAATTATAGGAAAGAAGATTCAAGCCGACGGAAACGCAACATTTAATAACTTATATTATTTAAATACAATAGGATTATATGCAATAAACAATAATCAGGAATATGAGTCTGACACAGTAAAAGCAGTAGATGATGATATAAAAACATATGAAGAATTTTTAGAATGGATAAAAACTAAATAATTAAAATAACATATTTAATAAAAAATGAAAATACAGCTTTGGATTTGTATATAAATTCAAAGCTTTTTGTATGAAAAAAATAAAATCATTATAATTTTTTAAAAAACAAATTCTACTTGACAAAACAGTAACATATTGATAATATAAGAACGATAACATAGGAGGCAACAATGATTTTTTACCCTAAAAGTTACTTTAACAAAATAGTGGATATAGATGTCAACTTTTTTATAGAGAAAAACATAAAAGCAGTATTATTAGACATTGATAATACCATACTAGATAAAAGACATAATATGGTCCAAGGATTAGAAGAATGGGTAAAGACACTAAAAGAAAACAATATAAAAATTTGCATACTATCAAATACAAACAAAAAAAAGAAAGCACAAAATTTGTCAGATAAGTTAGAAGTGCCATTTATATATTTTGCAAAAAAACCATTAAAATTTGGTTTCAAAAAAGCAAAAAAGATATTAGAAATAGAAGATAACAAAACAATTGCTGTAATAGGTGATCAAGTGTTGACAGATGTATTTGGCGCAAATAGATGTAAAATGTATTCTATACTAGTAAAGCCACTAAAAAAAGAAGATATTTTTGTTACGAAAATAAATAGATTAATAGAAAAGCAAATACTAAAAAGCTATTTCAAACAAATAAACCAAAGTAAAAAATAAAAAGAGGTATTTTAATGTATATTAACAACATAAACATATTATATTATTTATTAATAGGAATAATAGGCCTTGGAGTGGGGCAATTTGTATCTTGGTGTACTGTACGTATGCCAGACTACAGCAAAGTATTTGTAAAAGATTTTTTTTCATTATACTTAAAGAACGAAAAGCCTAAATACATATATATGACAGTAACTGCAGTAATCTTTATAGGACTACTATATTTATATGGATTTCAATTAAAAACACTGGCATATATGATACTATTTCCAATGCTACTGTGTGCATTTGTAATAGACTATAGACTAAAAATAATTCCAAATAGACTAAACCTTACAATATTTGAAGTTGGTTTAGTATACACATTTTTAGAGGGAATAATAAACATCAACATAGCGATTGATATGCTACTAGGAATGATAGCTGGTGCAGGAATTTTCTTGTTTATAACGCTGGTTGGAGGACTGATAGCAGGAAAAGAAGCAATGGGTTTTGGTGATGTAAAATTAATGGGGGGACTAGGATTATTCTTTGGATGGAGAACCATAATAATTATTTCTCTTATAGCATTCTTACTAGGAGCAATAGTTGGAATTACACTAATGTTAAGGAAGAAGAAGAAAAGCGATGAGTACATCCCATTTGGACCATTTATAGTAATATCAGCAGTAATAGCAATGTTTGTACCATTTAAATTACTACTAATAGCAACTTTAAACATATTTACGCTAGGAACATACAGCAGGTAATGTATCAATAAATAAAACAAAGAAATGAGTGAGATATCTATGAATAACAATATTCGTTGGTTAAGAGATAGAATAAAAATGTTGAATCTACAAGGAATAATAATATCAAATCCTATAAATGTAAAATACTTAACAGGAATTGATGCAGAAGGAACATTTTTGATTACACCAAAGGAAAATATCTACATAACAGATGGCAGATATATAGAGGAAGTAAACAATGTTATAACATTAAATGATGAAATAGTTGTATATGACGCAAAAGATTTGTCTAAAGATGACTATGAAAACTTTTTCTTGTTTTGCGAAAATGTGGGATTTGAAGAAGAGTATGTAACATATGCAACATACAAAAAGATTATGCATAGATACAAGATTAACAACTTAGAAGAAACAGAAGGAATAATAGAAAAGCAAAGAATGATAAAAGACCAAGAAGAAATAGATATCATTCAACAAGCTTGTAAAATTACAGACGACTGTTTTACACATCTAAAAAGTTATATAAAAATAGGATTAACTGAAAAACAAATAGCTAAGGAAATAAGCGACTTCTTTATGAAAAATGGAGCGGACGACTTGGCATTTGAAACAGTTGTAGCGTCTGGAAAAAATTCATCAAAGCCACACGCAGTACCAACTGATAAGGCTATTGAATTTGGCGATCCAATAACAATAGATATGGGTTGCAAATACAAAGGATATTGCTCAGATATGACAAGAACAATATTTGCAGGAGAGGTACCAGAAGAAATAAAACCAGTATATGAATTAGTGCTAAAAAATCAGAAGCAAATAACAAACGAAATGAAAGAAGGCGTAAATTTAAAATTACTAAGCAGAATGGTTGAAAGTGATTTTAAATTAAGAGGATATGATTTAATACACGCATTAGGACATGGAGTAGGATTAGAAGTGCACGAACTTCCATATGCTAGTACAAGAATAGACTTTAATTTGAAAAATAATATGGTTCTTACAAATGAACCAGGAATATACATTCCAAACAAATTTGGAGTAAGAATAGAAGATACAATAGTGATCGATAGAGCAGTAGCTATAAGCTTAACAAAATCAGACAGAGATTATGTAATAGTTGATAAAAAATGAACAAACACTTGATTTTAAGGCAAAAATGTAGTATCATAGTATGGTCAGACAAAAAATAATAAAAAAGTAATAAAAAATTTGAAAGGGGTAATAATAATGGCAAGTGTATATATGGCAGGAGATTTTAGAAATGGAACAACATTCGAGATGGACGGAAATGTTTATAGAGTAGTTGAATTCCAACACGTAAAACCAGGAAAGGGATCAGCTTTTGTTAGAACAAAATTAAAAAATGTAATAACAGGAGCAGTTATAGAAAAAACATTCAACCCATCTGAAAAATATCCAGGAGCAGAAATCGAAAAGAAAGATATGCAATATCTATATAACGATGAAAACTTATATTATTTCATGGATAATGAAACATATGAGCAAATTCCATTAAACAAAGAACAAATAGGAGATGCGTTAAAATTTATAAAAGAAAATATGAATGTAAAAATGTTATCATACAAAGGAAACATATTCGCAGTAGAGCCACCAATGTTTGTTGAACTAGAAGTTACATATACAGAACCAGGATTTGCTGGAAATACAACTACAACATCTGGAAAACCAGCAACATTAGAGAATGGTTACGAATTAACAGTACCAATGTTCATAAACATAGGAGATGTTGTTAAAATAGACACAAGAACTGGCGAATATATGGAAAGAGTTTAATTTGCTAGAAAGGGAAAGTCAATGTCAAAATTAAGTAATGAATATCTAAAAATTATAGAGGATATAGAAAAACATATTTCTAATAAAGAAGAAAGCAAATATGTTACTAAAAAAATAGGAGAGCTAACAGCATTATATATGGATTTAATAGAAAAATCTATAAATGCAAATTTAGATAGAATAGAAGAAATTAAAGAGCAATTAGATAAAGTACAAGAAACAGTTAGCTTAATCAAAAAAGATATATATGAAGATGAAGACTATGATTTTGAAATAGTTTGCCCATATTGCAACCATGAATTTGTTGCAGATGTGGAAGATGAACTTAAAGAAGAAATTGAATGCCCAGAATGTCACAATATAATAGAACTTGATTGGGACGAAGAAGGCTGTGGCGGTTGTTGTTCTTCTTGTGGAATTTGCGATGAAGAAGATGAAGAAGAAAACGACGAAGACGATGATATGTAAAAAATAAAATTATAAAAACATCCCCTCAGAGAAAATCTGAGGGGCTATTTTAGTCTTCTTTACTAATCTTTGCATATTTTCTTAACTTAGCATAAGCTAGGCAATTTACGCTACCAGCAGGAAATCTACCAGTTAAATCTTTTCTTCCAGCAGGAACACCGGTTAGAAGTTCAATACCTTGTTCGATAGTAGAAATTGCATAAATATGGAATTTCTTATCTTTAACAGCAGAGATGACCTCGTCTGATAAATTTAGATTTTTTTCGTTAGATTTAGGAATCATAACTCCGTGTGAGCCATCAAGACCACGCATTTTGCATATTTCAAAAAATCCTTGTATCTTTTCATTAACTCCACCAATTGGCTGAATTTCGCCTTTTTGATTAACAGAGCCAGTAACTGCTATTGATTGATTAATTGGAATTCCAGACAAGCTAGAAAGTATAGCATAAAGTTCTGTACTAGAAGCACTATCTCCATCAACACCATTATATAATTGTTCAAAACAAAGACTAGCAGTTAACGAAAGAGGCATATCTTGTGCAAACATTTCACCTAAGTAACCAGAAAGAATAAGAATTCCTTTTGAGTGAGATGAACCAGACATATCAACTTCTCTTTCAATATTTATAATTCCATTTTTACCAACATAAGTATTAGCAGTAATTTTTACAGGCAATCCAAATGAATAGTTACCAAGATTCATGACAGTAAGACCATTAATTTGACCAACTTTAAATCCAGATGTATCAATCATAAGAGTGTTAGAGTTAATCATCTCGAAATATTTTTCGTTATATTTTTGCTCTCTTTCATCTCTTTGAGCTAGAGCAAGTTCAATAGTTTTGCCAGTAATAATTTTTTCTTTATTTAGTCTAGCCAATGTTCCGGCTTCGCCGATGACTTGTGTGATTTCGCCAAATCTTGTAGAAAGCTTAGCTTGGTCATCTGCTAGTTTAGAAGCATATTCTATAATCCTTGCCATGGCAGTTTTATCAAGAGGAGGCAACTCTTCGGTTGCGCAAAAACCGTGAATTACACGAGCTAATTTATTCATATTATCCAATGTTAAAGGAGCATCATCTTCAAATTCAACTTTTATCTTAAATAGTTTTTTGAAATCTGTGTCGACAGAGATAAGAGTTTGATAAAGAAGTTCATCGCCAATTAAAATAACCTTTAAATTTAGAGGAATAGGCTCGGGCTTCAAAGAAACCATAACCATAGAAGTATGTTGCTCTACAGAATTTTCTATTCCAAGTTCTTTTATTCTAAGAACCTTTTTTAAAGTTTCATAACATAATTGATTAGAAACAATGTCTCTGGCTTGCATTACTAGATAACCACCATTAGCGTTATGAAGAAGTCCAGGTTTCAACATTGTATAGTCGGTTCTTAAACTTCCATAACAATTCTCGTATTCTAATCTACCGAATAAGTTAGGGTATGAGTAGTTAGAATCCATTATAACAGGAGCTCCGTCCAAATTGCTATTATCAATAAACAAGTTTACTCTATAATTTAACCAAGGCTTTTGAATTTCTGGACGCTGCATATTTTGAGGTGTATTTGCTTTAGAATCATCTTTTGCTAAGAATGCATTTACATTTTTTAAAATATCTTTTTTAATATCGTCCAAAAACTTAGTTATTTTTTTATTTCTTTTGAAATTAGATTTTATAAAATTAATATGAGCATTTACAGTTAAAAGAGCAACATTAGATTGCCATTCATTAATTTTTTGATCGGCTTCTGATTGAATTGATTTGATTTGAGAAATTGCTTCCATTACATGTTGTTGAACAATAGAAGATTTGTCTTCAAACTCCTTTTTAGTTGCATCATCTAATTTTTCAAATTCTTCCTCTTCAATAGTTTTGCCGTTTAGAACAGGCATCATGTAGATTCCGTTATTTGCTGATTTTACTTGAAAGCCATATTGTGCAGAAGTTTGATTTAATTTCTCCATTAAAGCAGATCTTTTTAAATCATATTCTTGTTTAATAAGAGCTTTTTCTTTTTCAAAATCTTCATTATTAAATGTGTCGCGGATATCTCTTGTAATATCTTTTACAAACTTGTCCATGGCTTCTTTAAACTCTTTGCCTTGACCGGCAGAAAGGGGAATAGCAACTGGCTCATTTGGATTATCAAAATTGTAAACATAGCACCAATCTTGTGGAACTTTTTTCTTCTTAGAAATAGAATCAAGAAAATGCTTAGTGTACATGGTTTTTCCAACACCGCTAGGCCCTTCAACATAAAGGTTATAACCATTAATATCCACATTTAATCCAAACTCTAAAGCCTTGATACCTCTATCCTGACCAATCCCACCTTGAATTGGTTCCAAACTTTCTGTTGTATCAAACTTAAATAGATTTGGGTTACATGTGGATTTTAAACTCCTGTATGAAAGTTCAAATTCGTTTTTCATTAGTAATTTCCTCCTAAAATTTATCTTATTGTTGTATATATTAAAGCTTATATGTCATAAGCAAAGCATCATATGTATTGTCGTAATATTTTTTTCTAAAACCGACTTCATTAAAATTATACTTTTTATAAAAATTAATTGCAATAGTATTTTGAGTATTTACTTCTAAATTTATCAATTTTATATTATTTTTCCTGCAAAGAGAAAACAAATAATTGAGCATAGAAGATGCAATTCCCATGTGACGCATGTTTTTCTTAGTTACAATATTCATTAGTTCAGCTTCATCTAAAATAATTTTAATTCCTGCAAAACCTACAATAGTATTATCTTTATTTTTAGCAACAATATACCTTGAATTGCTGGAAGAAAGCTCGCTAAGTAAAATATCATAACTCCAAAATTCGTCAAAATCAGATTGTAAAAAATCTTTTAGATTTTCTAAATCAGCAAAAGTCATATTTGATATATTAATTTCCATATTTAGCCCTTTCTGCCTGAGATTTCCTTAAATAAAGAGGCAATATGTGATTGGAATCTCCATAATCTCCTTTCAAATATTTATCATATGCACATTTGGCAAGAGAAATACTAGATTGAATATTATCACTAGAGAACCTAGCGCTTGGAAACTTTTGTAAAATTAAATCTTTATGAATGATACTGCCATTTCCAATAAAAGTGATTGAATCAGAAGCAAGGTCACTGATTTTGTTTAAAGCAACATCAATGCTCTCTGCAATGTTTGCTCCGACTTGCTCCATGTTGCAAAATAGAGCTGAATAAACATTATTATTTTTGCAATCTATAATAGGGCAAATGTAGCCAGGTTCGTTAATGTTGCGTGCTAAAGACTCAAGAGAAGTAACACCTACAACAGGAATGTCTTTAACATCAGCAAAAGCTTTAATTGTAGCAATACCGATTCTGATTCCGGTAAAAGATCCGGGACCTAGACAGCAAGCTAATAGATTAATGTCACTTAAAAAAAGATGAGCTTCTTTTAAAGCTTCGTCAATCATAGGCATAAGCTTTTGAGAATGAGTCTTTTCATCATTGTTATTTTTTGAAACTATAATATTAAAATTCTTATTTTCATCTACATCTGTAATAGAAACAGAACAATTAGAAGATGAAGTATCAACTGCTAGTATTTTCATGTTTAAAACTCCTCAATAATTAATTTTCTATAATTAACATTTTCTAAATCACGGTCAAAAGTAATCTTCGTAAAACCATGACCAAGCATGTCTTCAATCATTTCGCCCCACTCAAAAATACAAATACCGTTACCTAAATATTCTTCTCCACCCATAGCATAAAATTCATCTATATCGGAAAGTCTGTATAAATCAAAATGGTAAATATTCATATTGTCTGAATGATATTCATTTACAATAGTAAAAGTAGGACTTGAGATTTCGTCTTCAAGACCAAAATGTTTTAAAATTCCTTCTGTAAATTTTGTTTTACCAGAGCCTAAATCTCCGGACAAAATAATAACAGAATTTTTATTCAAATTTTCTGCAAATTTATCTGCAAAATTAATAGTATCTTCTTCTGAATATGAAATAAATTCTTGCATAATTCCTCCACAAATATTATCTGTCCATATTCTATACTAATATGTAAGAATTTGCAAGTAAATTGTAGAAAAACCTTGTATAAAATCATTGACAATACTTGCTAATCGATTATATAATTAGTTATGTAACTAAAAAGGAGACAATATGGAAGACAGAAAAAAATACATTAGAAATTTTAGCATAATAGCTCATATAGATCATGGAAAATCTACGTTGGCAGACAGGCTAATAGAGATGACAGGCGTTCTTTCTAAGAGAGAAATGGAAGAACAAATACTAGACAACATGGATATAGAAAGAGAACGTGGAATAACAATAAAATCTCAAGCAGTAAGAATGAAATATAAGGCTAAAGATGGAAACATATATGAACTTAATTTAATAGACACTCCTGGACATGTTGATTTTAACTACGAGGTATCAAGAAGTTTGGCAGCGTGTGATGGTGCAATACTAGTTGTAGATGCAAGCCAAGGCGTTGAAGCACAAACGTTAGCAAATGTCTATTTGGCAATAGACAACAATCTAGAAATATTGCCAGTAATAAATAAAGTGGACTTGCCAAATGCTAGGCCGGATGAAATAAAAAACGAAATAGAGGATATAATAGGATTACCAGCTCAAGACGCGCCTTGTATATCGGCCAAAACAGGATTGAATGTAGATGAAGTATTAGAAAGAATAGTAACAGACTTGCCAGCACCAACAGGAGACGAAAATGCGCCACTTCAGGCCTTAATATTTGATTCAATCTATGACAATTATCAAGGAGCTATTGCGTATGTGAGAATTAAAAATGGTACTGTAAAAGTCGGAGATAAGATAAGATTGATGGCATCTGACAAAACGTTTACGGTGACAGAGGTTGGATATTTCGAGCCGGGAACATATTTACCAGCAGAAAAGCTTGAAGCGGGAGAAGTTGGATATATAGCAGCAAGCATAAAAAGCTTATCAGACATAAGAGTTGGAGATACTATAACATTGGACCAAAATCCAGCACAAGAACCATTGCCAGGATATAAAAAAGTAAATCCTATGGTATATTGTGGGTTATATCCTGTTGATGGCAGTGACTACGAAAATCTAAAAGTTGCGTTAGAAAAATTAAAACTGAATGATGCAGCGCTAGAATATGAACCTGAAACATCAGCAGCTTTAGGATTTGGATTTAGATGTGGATTCTTAGGATTGTTACACTTAGAGATAATCGAAGAAAGACTTGATAGAGAGTTTAATTTGAGTTTAATTACAACGTCTCCATCGGTTATATATAAAGTGTACAAAACGGACGGAACAATGTGTGAAATATACAACCCATCAGATTTACCACCAACAGACGAAATTTCTAGAATAGAGGAACCGTTTGTGGAAGCGGAAATTTTGACACCAAAAGAGTATGTTGGAAATTTGATGGAGATTTGTCAAAATAGACGAGGAATATATATCGACATGAAATATTTAGATCCAACCAGAGTAACGTTGGTATATGAACTTCCGCTAAATGAAATAATATATGACTTTTTTGACAGCTTGAAATCAAAAACCAAAGGATATGCTTCATTTGATTATGAATTAAAAGAATATAAAACTTCAAACTTGGTTAAGCTGGATATATTAGTAAATGGAGAAAATGTGGATGCGCTTTCGTTTATAGTCCATAGAGACAATAGCTACGAAAGAGGTAAGAAAATGATTGAAAAATTAAAAACTGTAATACCAAGGCAGTTGTTTGCAATTCCACTTCAAGCGGCGATTGGCGGAAAAATTATAGCAAGAGAAACAATTTCAGCTATGAGAAAAGACGTTTTAGCGAAATGTTATGGTGGAGATGTAACAAGAAAGAAAAAATTATTAGAGAAACAAAAACGAGGCAAGAAAAAAATGCGTGAGATTGGAAATGTACAAATACCACAAGAAGCATTTTTGTCTGTGCTAAAATTAGATGATTAATAAAGGGGTTAAAATCTATGAATGAACAAGCAGAAAAATTTGTCGAAAGTGTATTAAAAAACAATACAGTAGAAACAATCATTACAATAGCAATTAGTATCCTATTATATAGTATAATAAAAAAATTGATGAACAAGAACCAAAAGAATAAAGTATTGAAAGAAAAAATTGGCAAAAAACAGAGAACATATATCAGAGTTCTAAATAGTGCAATAAAATATGCTTTCTTAATAGTAACAATATTGATAGTCTTGCAAATAAATGGAGTTAATGTAAACTCTATGCTTGCTGGAATAGGAATTGTTGGTGCTGTTGTAGGTATTGCGCTTCAAGACGCACTAAAAGATATAATCATGGGAATTAATATAATAGTAGATGATTATTTCTCTGTGGGAGATTACATTAAATATAAAGGACAAGAGGGAAAAGTTGTAGGATTTGGATTAAAGACGACTAAGGTACTATTAAATGATAGTAATAATATTTTGTCTATAAGCAACAGAAATATATCTGAGATAGAAAAAGTATCAAACTTTATATTTGTAAGCATTCCTGTGTCATATGATGTCTCAATAGCAAAATTCGAGACTATAGTTCCACAAATTGTGGATGCAGTAACTCACTTGGAAAATGTGGAAAATTGCAAATATTTGGGATTAGGAGAGCTAGGCGATTCTAGGATGGTATATAAAATAGCTGTTGAATATGTACCAGATTATAAATTATCAGTATCGAAGGCAACGCTAAGAGCAATAAAGCTTGTGCTAGATGAAAACAAAATAGAAATACCATATCCACAATTAGATGTTCATAATAAATAGAAAGGAAAATAAGATGGAGGAAAATTATTTAGACCAAATAGAAGGAAGAAATTCCGTAATGGAATTGCTTGAATCCGGGAAAGATATAAATAAAATATATGTAGCTAAAGGAGAAAAACACGGCTCAATAAATAAAATTATAGCAAAAGCTAAAGAAAACAAAATAGTTACAGTTGAAATAGAAAAAACAAAATTATACAAAATGGCACAAACTAAAAATTGTCAGGGAGTTATAGCGATAGTACCTCCATTTGATTATTGCAGTGTTGATGATATATTAAATGAAGCAAAGAGAAAAAAAGAAAAAACTTTCATATTGATATTAGATGGAATAGAAGATCCTCATAATCTGGGATCTATAATAAGAACTGCCGAAACTGCGGGAGTTCATGGAATAATAATTCCTAAAAGAAGAGCAACCTTAGTAAACAGTACTGTGAATAAAACTTCTGCAGGTGCAACTAACTTTATGAAAATCGCAAGAGTAAACAATTTAAATGAAACAATTAAGTACTTGAAAGATAATGACGTGTGGATTTATGGAACTGATATGGACACAGAGACAATATATTATGATGAAGATATGACAGGAAATGTGGCGATAGTAATTGGAAGTGAGGGATTTGGGATGAGCAGATTAGTGAAAGAAAACTGCGACTTCTTAATAAAGATCCCTATGAAAGGAAAAATTACATCATTAAATGCTTCTGTATCAGCTGGAATTGTAATGTATGAAGTGGTAAAACAAAGGCAAATGAAATAAACAATGCTGAGATTGTAGAAAAAATGACAAAAAATTTGCAGAACAAAAGAAAAATAAAAAATATGCTAATTCAAAAAATTAAAGCAACAAAGTAAACATAAAATAATAGACACATATA
>OGXX01000097.1_pt1 | contig 84080 bp, 105 predicted proteins | sample 1576301 | NCBI WGS metagenome assembly OGXX01 (sample SAMEA3541469, study PRJEB24748) | human gut metagenome | biome: human gut; feature: human-associated habitat; material: faeces | place: China | collected 2012
TGCATGGAGACTAATGGAATATGTAGCTAAAGAGGTTGGAGTAAAACCAGGTTATTTGTATCACACCATAGACTCATTACATACTTATCAAAAAGACTGGGATAAGTTAGCCAGTTCTCTAAGAGTATTTGAGGATACTATCATATAATACATGCTTTATTTCTATTTTGTTTTGATGTCATTTTCGCAAAATGATTTAAAGTAACTCATATCAGGTTTAAGGAAGTAGGTCTGGGAAGATATACTTCCTTATTTTATTTAATAACTTCTAGTATGGAAACGAAATATAAGATTATAACCAATAAACAAGAGCTAAAGAAACTTATCCAATGCTGTAAGCAAACAGGTTATGCTTCTGTAGACTTCGAAACAAATGCAGAACCTCTTTATAACAAAAGCTTTAAACCTACCCTACTATCAGTTACTTTTCAACCAGGTTTTGGATGTTCTATACCACTAGATCATTTTGAAACTAAAAAGTATACTTCTAAGGGATGGAACTGGAAAAAGATGCTTCGTAAATTTGGTGAAGAAGTAATTGAAAATCCAAATGTAGTTAAGGTTGCTTGGAATTATAAATTTGATGATCAGATATTTCAGAAGTATAATATCTATTATCGAGGAGTATGTTTGGATGGTATGCTTGCTAAATATCTCTTGAATGAAGAAAAACCCAATGACTTGAAGTCTATGGTAAGAAGGTATTTACCAGAATACGGAGATTATGAAAAGCAAGATAAATTCGATAAGATTCCATGGGATAAAAAAGAATTAGAACCACTTTGTCATTATGGATGTCAAGATACTGATTATACTCTCCGATTAATGCTTTTCTTTGAAAAGAAGCTAATTGACTTGGGATTATATAATACTTACCGTAATTTAATCATGACTGCTTCTAGGGTATTAACTTCTGTAGAAAAGAATGGTTTATATGTAGATAGGGCATTCAACCAAGAATTGTTAGATTCCTACTTACCAAAGATAGAAGCAGCTAAGGAAGCAATATATAATTTGCCTAAAGTAAAGAAGTTTACTAAACTATATAATCAATCCAAGATTGAAAAATACATTGCTAAATTAGAGGAAGAGATAGAAAATTTAGACCCTAGAGTAGATAAGAGAAAGATACAATCTAGGGAACAAAAGATTGCTAATATACGAGCAGGAGTTTTTACTACGAAAAAGGAATTAGAGTTAATTAGATCTGTAAGTTTAGGTAGTTTAGTAGATTTATCTCAATTAATGTATTCAGAGGAAGGATTTAATTTTGAGGTAATCAAAAAGAATGATTCTGGTAAACCAAGTACTGATGAAGAAACTCTTACTAACTTAAGATTAACTGTCAAAAAACCTGATTCACCAAAGGCAGTATTCTTGGATAGTTTATTAGAGTTGAGAGGTTTAGAGAAAATGTATAAAACCTATATTGAAGGTTGGCATGAGAAAACCCAAGATGATGATAGATTACATGGAAGATTCCTTATTCATGGAACTACTTCAGGAAGGTTATCTTCAGCAGAACCAAATGCTCAACAAATACCTAAGACTTCAGTAGACCCAAATATAAAGAAGCAATTAGTTGCTCCAAAAGGAACTCTATATATTGCTAGTGACTTTAGTCAAGCAGAGTTAAGAATCATGGCTCACTTATCTGGAGATGAAACTTATCTGAATGCTTTTAACTCTGGTCAGGACCCTCACTTGGCAATTGCTGCTACCAAATATCATGTTCCTTATGAAGAAGCTTTAAAAATATATGAGGATGAAAATCACCCAGATCATAAGATATGGAAGGTAAGGAGAAAGCAAGCTAAACAGATTGCATTTGGACTTATTTATGGAATTGGTGCTAAATTACTAGCAGTAAAATTATCTGACCCAAAATCTGGTATCATAGTTACACCAGAAGAAGCCCAAAAGGAAATGGGTATATTCTTTGGTCAACATCCCAAGTTAAAAACCTTCTTAAAGAAACAAGAGAAGTTCCTTAGAAAGAATGGGTACTTAGTTTCTTTATTTGGTAGAAAACGAAGATTACCCCAAATTTATTCTTCAGATAGAGGAGAAGAAGCTTATGCTTTACGATTAGCCTTGAATTTCCCTTGTCAATCTGCAGCATCAGATATGTGTTTATTTGGAAGTATATTAATATACTACCTTATGAGACAAGGAAAATTACCTTCTACAAAATCAGTATGCTTAGTCCATGATGCTAATTATCAAATCACTAAACCAGAAAACATAAACACATGGAGTATTTATGAGATGTGGCAAATTTATCGAAACCCATTAACTAAGCCTTATTTCGGTTTTCAGATAGACGATGTCACTATGGACATGGACTTTGTCATAGGTAGATCGATGGCAGAAGAATTACCCTTTATCCCAGGTTATGATTATAGGAAAATGCTTGAACCCGATTTTTCAGTAGAAGAATACATGGAAGAGCATAAGAAATATAAACATATACCTATTTCAGAGTATAAGAAACGTTTTAACAAACAAATGAAACAATATGAAGAAGATTTTAAACGGACCCACGGTATGGAGAGCTAAATGCCCAGTATGTGATTGTGAATTTGAATATGATGTAAGTGAAACTATAAAGGTTTATGATAAAACTACTCTGGATGTTTTTAGGATAATATCATGCCCAGGTTGTAAAACCAATATAAAGCATTCAGATTCAGTATCTACCACTACAGAAACGAGAAGAGAGGATACTATGACAACATAACTAATTAAAATTTTAGATTATGGAAAATGACACATTAAAGAAAGAGGCTGACAAGGTAATCAATGTAACTTACATGTTATCTGGAGTATTAGAACAATCATTCCAAGAAATGGATGAAATTTTGGATAGATTACACAAAAGACTTTACCATGAAGACCGAAGGTTAATCAACTCTATCCGAAAACATATAAAATTTCTCAATTCAAACATAGAATCACTCAGAACTCATTCACTTTCTAAGATGGATGAAGAAACAGTAGAATGCTTTGATGATACTACTCTTAGATTTTATGTAATCTTCATGAAATTACTTGAAGTTGCTGGTATAGATTACCTTTGCGATTTACGATTATACTCTCTGTATAATCTGTTAGACAAATATCAATCCCTTACTAGTTATCCCAAATTAGATTCTAGGGCTAAGATTGCTTTCCTACAAGTTAAGAGAGATATCGAAAGTGGTCAGTATTCTGCAGAAGATATGAAAAACGTTTTTAAGTTGAAAGATGAAAACCGAGATAAATAAACTTAAGGTAGTATTTGAGGGTAGAACTTTAGAAATAGATATTCAAAAGGAATTATCTATCAATGAGAACTTATTAAATTCTCAGCTAAAGGATTCTCCCTCTAGTTATTATATACTTGCTTCATTAAGAGATAAGTATATAAAACAAAGAGATGCTTTAGCAAGAGAAAAAGAGGAAGCATATTCTGCTGCATGGGTATTTATAAAAGATTCCAATGAGAGGTTCAATAATGATTACGTATCTCATAAAGCTAATATAAACCCCAAATATAAATCTATTTGCAAAAGGTATCTAAAGGCTGCAGCTAAAGCTAATAAATTTATAGCTATCTGTAAAGCTTATGAGAGTAGAGAGGGCATCTTAAGAACTCTTAATGCCAATATCCGTAAGTTACAGTAGGAACTATAAAAGATTACTAACTAAATTTTATAAATATGTACAATTTACAACTTATATCAACTCTAGTAGCTAAGAAGCTTGGTAATAGTATTCCAGGTTTACCCGTAGAAAATAAAATCTTGGTATATTCTCCCAAAGAGATTAATACCACTGCTTCTGGTATTATTATTCCGGATATGGTAAAGGAAGGAGTTCCTCGTAAGGGTGTTGTTATTAAATCTGGTGTAATCACAGAAGAATATCAAACTTACAAGGACCACGTGGAAATCGGTCGTATAATCGAATATGGATTGTATGCTGGTAAAGAACATCAATTCGATAAAAACTGTTTACCTCAGGAATTACAACCCTTTTATGAAAAGGGTCTGTTCACCGTATTAGCTTTAAATGAGATTTCATACTCAGAACCCAATAACTTAGATTGATATGATTAAAGATAAGGACAAAAAGAAAAAGAAATTATCTTCTAGTGGCATGACTACTAAAGATAAGATGTTAGCCCGGAAAAAACAATTAGAATCCAAGGGTAATGGTAGTGGATTGGTATTCCCTAAAGAGGGAACCTTAAGAATGAGAATCAAATCCCCAGGCGATGATCAAGAATTGGGTATTGAATTGATTCAGTTCTATCTGAATAAAGATTTGGGAGGAGTTATTTCCCCGGCTACTTTTGATGAACCATGCCCCTTCATGGAAAAGTATCAGGAACTGAAAAACTCAAAAGACCCAGATGACCAGGAACTTGCAAAGATGCTGGTACCAAGAAGAAAATACGTAGTGGGTGGAATAGTATATTCAGATGAGAAAGGTACTAAGGTAGATTATGAAGGAAAAGATAAGGGAGTATTAATCCCAAGATCAGTATACCAGGATATTATCGACCTTTACTTGGATGAAGACGAAGCTGGAGATATGACAGACCCAAGAACTGGATACGATATAAAAATTATCCGTTCTGGTTCAGGTAAGAATGATACTACATATTCTGCTCGTGCATGTAAACCTACTAAACTTGACAAGAAGTATTCAGGTAACGTAGATTTGGAATCCATAGTAAGATCTCAGATTAAAGATTACGATGAACTGGAAGAAATTTTGGCATCATTCTTAAAAGAAGGAAGAGATTCTGATGAAGAGGATGAAAAACCAAAGAAGAAAAAGAAAGGCATTCATAAGGATCACTACATGGATGATGATGAACCTAAGAAGAAAAAGAGAAAGTATAAGTCAGATATTTGATAAATTGGTTTTATAAATGGTTGGTAGAGGAGGTAATTCAAGAAATTGGTTATCTCCTTTATTTATGTTAATACATTACAGTATGGCAAAAGGAAAAGTGGGTTTAAAAGTTCCCTCTAAAAACGAATTACTAAAGAAATATGGGTCATCAATAGTACTTGCTTCTGAAACAAAAGAAACAGGTCTATGGTTACCAAGTACTTTCTTTGCATTGAATTATACCTTTGGTGGAGGAATCCCATTTGGTAAAATCCTAGAAGTAGCAGGAGAAGAATCCTCTGGTAAATCACTTATAGCTTACAACTTTGCTTATTCATGTCAACAACTGGGAGGGCATGTAATATGGGTAGATGCTGAACAATCATGGATGAATTCCTGGGCTCAAACTAATGGAGTTGATCCAGAAAGAGTTACAGTAGTTAATGATACTCGTATTGAGAATGTTGCGGATGCAGTAGCAGACTTAGCATTATATTTCAGATCTCAGTTAATACACAATGAGCCCATACTTCTGGTAATAGATTCAGTTGCTGCTATGGATTGTGCAGATAACATAGATTCAAAAATGACGGATGCTAAAGCAGAGATGGGAGGTAGAGCAAAGGCTTTGTATAAATACTTCCGTATCAGAAGCGAATTATTTTATCGACTGGGAGTTACACAGATTTATATTAATCAATTAAGAACTGCATTGAATGTTGGATTCGGAAAAGATAATACAACAACTACAGGAGGCGCAGCACTTAAGTTCTACGCTTCAATCAGAGCTGCTTTCTATTCAGGAAGATCTATCACTGTTAAGCAAAAGGGTAAAGAACGCAAAGCTGGGAAACTCGTCACGGTTCGACTTATTAAAAATAAAGTTGCTCCTCCAAGACCTACAATCAGCAAATGCCCAGTATACTTCAATCCTAAGTTCCATGAGGTTGGATTTGATAGATGCTTTGGATTAGAAGATGTATTGGTAGAAAACGATATAATCGTTAAATCCTCAGGTGGAGTATATAAACTCAAGGATAAAACCCTTGCAAGAGGGGAAGAGAAATTCCAAAAGCTTTTGGAAGAAGACGATGACTTAAGAAGAAAGCTTTTAAGGAAAGCAGATATAAATACCATTGGTACTACTCGTAAGAAACTAGAAGCTCTTACAGAAAACTGTTATCCCATAGATGGAGTAGAATACGAATCCTATAATGAATCAGAAGACGAAGAGGAGGAAGACGATGAGTAAGAAAACACAGTTTACAAGGTCTAAGGTAAAGTTGGGAAGTTTATCTTGGACTTCTCCCATTTATCCTCATGGAGAAGGTAGATATCAGAATAAATCTCTAAAAGATAACATACCTGGGTATCCGGGTTATCACATATCTAAAAGAGGTAAAATATATTCAAGATGGGATGTTAATGGTAAGGGTATACTAAGTAAAAGGTACCATTTAAAACAGCCTCACCTAAATAAAAAGGGTAGGTATATTATAGGATTATCTCAACCTGGTATTGGTACAACTAAATGGCTAGTACATAGATTGGTAGCTTTAGTATATTTGCCAAATCCAGAAGGATTACCCTATGTATGTCACAAAGATAATGTACCTACTAACAATTCAGTAAATAATCTTTATTGGGGTACACAAAAAGACAATATGTCACAAGCTTCTAAGGAGGGAAGAATGATTCAAGCAAAAGGTAAAGATAGTGTACATTATAAAGGTACCGAGATACAAAGATCTTATATACCAAGGTTAATTAACCTTGGGTTTACTAGAAAAGAAATCTCGGAAATTATGAATCTAGGAGTTCAATTAGTATCTGATTATTATAATAAATATAAAGAAACATATGGCTAAAAAACTAGTATTAATCATAGACGGATGTAACCTACTTCACCAAAGTTTTCACAAATTTGAAAAACTTAAGTCTACCGATGGAAAACCAAGTGGAGCAATATTCGGATTTTTTAGATCATTATATGGGTTCTTACATAGGTGGGACCCAGATGAGGTTATTATAACTTTTGATAATGGACACTCTCCTTATAGAGATGCTTTGTTACCAGATTATAAGGGACATAGGAAAAATATTTCAGTAGATTATGAATCTCTTCAATCTCAAAAACGTATTATTATGGGTATGCTTAAGCTCCTAAGAATTAAATATGTTTTTGATAAGCATAATTCTACTAAATATGAAGGAGATGATTTCTTAGCATACCTAGTTTTAAATAAAAAACCCACTGAGAAGGTAATCATAATATCATCCGATAAGGACTTTAATCAACTTATCGGTAAAGACGTAAAAATAAACAATCCAAGAAAAGATGAGATGATTCATCAGGGTAATTGTAAGGAACTATTCGGATACTCTCCTGAAGAAACAGTAGATTACCTTTCAATGGTGGGAGATACTTCGGATGATATTAAAGGTATACCAGGTATTGGTCCTGTAAAAGCTAGGAAAATATTGGACGAATATGGTACTTTGGATAAATTTCTAGAGCATCATCATCAAACTTCTTATGTAGAGATTGCAGAAAGGAATAAGAAGCTTATAGATTTAAGATTATTTCAAAAAGAAGTACCATTATCCAAGTTACCTATGAAAAAGTTTGCTAATAAGGAGATAAAATACAAGAAATTCAAAGAAGTCTGTATCGAATACTCTTTAGCATCCTTTATGACAAATGAATTTATGAAACCATTTAAAGATTTGTTATCATGAAAAGAATTATGTTTGTAGGGCCAAGTGGAATAGGAAAAACCACTTTGGCAAAGTTCATAGAAACCAAATATGGTATACCATTTATATCTGGTAGTATGTCAGATTTAATGCCAGATACAAAAGAGATGCACCATGCTGAGTTTTTACACCAAGAATGTGGAGAACTCATAAACAAGGATTATCAATTGTTGAATCTGAGAAATAAGCTTTTCAAGGATAAAGAAACTTTTGTAACAGACCGTAGTTATGTAGATTTAGCAGCTTATTTCATATATAAACAATCTACTAATATTCCCGAATGTGAAGTAGATGCTTTCTTAGATATATGCAAAGATCTTACAGTTCAACAATGTGATTTATTAATATACCTTCCCTTGAGTATGTACAATATGAAAGGATGGCCAATGGAAGACAATAAGAAGAGAATCATAAATAGATATTATCAGGCTCAGATGTCAGATATAATGGGTAACCTGTTAACTCAGTGGAGTACTTTAAGTGTAATAGATATATTAGTAGTACCTCAATTAGATTTCTACGACAGAATACACATGATAATGTCAAGATTGGATTAATATGAAGAAACAAGTAATAGCAATAGTTTTCTCGGATTTACACCTAAATTTATGGGCTAAGTTCAATGAAGACAATAAAAGAACCCTGAATCATTTCAGGGTTTTGTCGATTATACAAGAGAAATGTAAAGAGTATGATTGCCCAGCACTATTCTGTGGAGATTTCTTCCATAAGCCAGAAACTATGGATCAAGATCTTATGGAATTGACCTATGAGAAATTTAAGGAATTAGAGTTAAGAGAAAACCAGGTAGAGATATTCTCTATATCAGGAAACCACGACTTAAAGAAAGTTAGCTTTATAGGTAATAAACCTTTTTCATGGGTTAAGTTCTTAGAACAATTTGGGATAGTGAACCTAGATTATGGTAAAAGATGTCTGGGTATGAATGCAGTAGTATACGGTATACCCTACATAGATCACAATGTAGGTTTATCTGAATATCTGAAAAATATAAAGCTTGATAAGAATGCTGATAATATCCTTATGCTTCACACAGATTATCCTGGAGCAAAAGATACTGATGGTAGGGAAATTGATTCAGTAGAAAATCTAAATCTGAATGTACTGAATAGGTTTGATTTAATTATTTGTGGTCATATACACAAACCACAAAGATTATCAAAGAAGGTTTATATGATTGGGGCTCCTTTACAACAAAGAAGAACCGATAAAGATTGTAAACTGGGATATTGGAAACTTTATTCGGATTTATCTATGGAATTTATAGAACTGAAAGGATTCCCAAAATTCGTAGATGTTGAATCCGAAGATGAAATTAAGGATGATGGCAATTATTATACTATTTTACCCAAGAAAACTAGTATTCAAGTAAATATAAATCATAAGATTACTAAGCAAGTTTCTAAGAAAACTCTAGCAAAAAGGTATTTAAGGGAGAAAGGCATAAAGGATGATGCCAAGAAACAACTTTTAATTGATACTTTAAACAAAGCTGAATCATGTTGACATTTACAAGGTTAAATATACAGGGATTCTGTTCTATAGATTCCTTCAGTTTACAATTAAACCAAGATTGTACGGTTCTTATCAAAGCTCCTAATGGTTTTGGGAAATCAACTTTACTGAATGCCTTGGTATGGGCATTATATGGGAAAAATATAAAGGGAGTATCTGAGGTAAATACTTGGAAAGAATACCAACCCAAAGATTATAAGGGAACTATGGTAGAAGTATTTTTTCAGAAAAACCAAGATTCCTATAAGGTAATCAGATGTCAAAAATTCAAAGATTACCTAGAGGATGGTGCTAAGGGAAATGATAGACTCATAATCATTAAAAATGCCGAGATTATTAATATCAAGGGTAAGAATGAATTACAGAATGCCATCAATAAAGAACTAGGATTATCCTATCTGTTATTCATGAACTCAATTATGTTCGGTCAGGGTATTAAGAGATTAATCCAAGAATCTAATTCGGATAAGAAAAAGCTTTTTGAGGAAGTATTCGATTTAGAATACCTAAATTTAGCAAAGGGTATAGCTAATCAAGATAGAGCAGTTATCTTAAATGAGATTAATCAATTAGAATCTGAATCCCTTTCACTAAAGAAAGAATTAGAGGCCAATAAAGAAGCTTACTTCGATTTGAGGTCAAGGGAGAAATCCTTTAAGAAGGATCTCAGAGAAAAATCTAGGAAATTAAAGGAGGAACGAAAAGACCTAACTGCGTTACTTATTGCAAAACAAAAACATATTTCAGATGAGGTAGATGTAGCAATAGAACAAAAGGTAAGAAATCAGACTAAAGCAGTACAAGAGATAAAGAATCGAATTAAGATAAACAAGGAAACTCTAAGTACTCCCTTAAATGAACTGGTGGAGGAGTCCATAGAATTAATAAAGAATAAACAATATAAGAAAGCCTTGAAAATGCTTACTCCAATCAGTAAAGCATTTAAAGAAAGGGAGGAACTTCAAAGCTTATATGAAGAATCCGTAGAGAGATTAGATGAACTAGAATTTAACTGCAGTAAGTATAAGACTCTAGTTAAAGAATGTTCCGATATTGCTTCAGATTTGGCAGATATAGACCAGGAAATCAAAGATCTTAAGAATCAGAAACTAAAGGTAATGTCTACCAAATACAAAGAAAGGCTAAAAAAGATTCATAAAGATTTAAGAAAGGTAGATGAAGATTACCATAACAGAGAATTAGAGTTAGAGAATTATAATTGGTTGATAAATGACCCTCTTGGTAATAATGGGATCAAGACATATTTATTTGATTCTTCTCTTCATTTGTTAAATCGTACTCTTGCTAGTTATTCAGAGGTTCTAGGTTTTAGAATTGAGTTTAATATCGACCTCAATTCAACTAGAAAGGATTTTGTTACCCTTATAGAAAGGGATAATCACATTATTGATTATGATGAGCTATCAGGAGGAGAGAAACAAGTATGTAATCTATGTATGGCATTTGCAATGCATGAAGTTTTAACTGCAAGTAAGGGTATTAACCTAGCTTTCTTAGATGAAGTATTTGAATCTCTAAGTTCAGATAACATAGAATTGGTAATAAACCTTATAAAGCATATATTCAACAGTAAATCCTTATTTTTAATAACACATCATGACTCATTACCTTTATCAAATACTAAGATCCTGCAAGTAGAGAAAATCAAGGGCCTTAGTTATTATAAACTACTATGATCCATAAACAATACAATGAAATTATGGCAAATAGTAAAAAGAAAGGTAATCGATTTGAACTCAAAGTCTCAAAATGGTTTACGGAATGGACTTCTTTCAAATTCGGCAGAACACCCTACTCTGGTGCAAATCATCAGAGTAGGGATTTGTCTTCGGATATTATGTGTCAGGATGAAAGACATGCCCATAGATGTAAAATCTCGGTAGAATGTAAAAACTACAAAGACATCAAATTCGAACATGTATTATTGGGTAATAAATCCTGTGATATATTAAAATTCTGGGAACAAGCAAGTAAAGATGCTAAAAGGGCAAAGAAAGTACCCATCTTATGTATGAGATATAATTCAATGCCTGCCAATGAATTCTTCTTTGTAGTAGAGGGAGGTCAAGGTACTATTGGAGATTATATATGGAGACAATCTAAAAAGGCCAGTATGTCAATATTTACCTCAGTAAACTTGTATATCTTCTTAGCAAGTGATATATTGGAAAATATTGATTACAAATCAATCCATAAACAAGCTAAGTTAATCGTAAAAAATCAGTAATATGAAAAAACGTATCCCATACTCCTATGTAATCTTCTACCTAGAAAGAAAGTATTATCACCTTATCGAGAAAGAGTTAAAAGAAAAGGGATACGAAAATATCAAGGTTATTATCCCTACTCTGGATATACTTAAGAGAACCGTTAAAGGTAAGATGGTATTTGAATCTGTTCCTATACTTTTCAATTATGGCTTTATGAGAATGCCCACTGAAAACGCATTCTCAAGGCCATTTTTAAATAAGCTAAAACGAAATATCTCAGGCATAAGAACATTTCTTAAATCTACCGAGACAATGCACGAAAGAAAAAAGAAGGTACGTATTGATAATGCTGAAGACTTCGATGATTTTTCATTAGTTGCAACTTGTTCTAGAAAAGATGTAAGAAGGTTCATAAGATTAGCAAAAGCAAATAAGAAATACTCTGTTGATGATCTTATGAATGTAAAACCTGGAGATTATATCGTTTTAAAGGGTTATCCCTATGAAGGTATAGATGCTACAGTATTAGATGTAAATTACACTAATAGAACAGTAAAAGTACTCATTTACCCAGAACATGGTAAAATGGAAGTAACTCTTGATTTTGATAGTGTTCTTTACAGTGTATATCAGGATTCAGACCCAGATAAATTACACTGTAATAACTTTGACTATGACCCAAATTCTATTACTTCTGAAAAGATAGAAGAGAACATTAATAAAAGGAGGCGTTAATATGAATGAATACCAAAAGAAAGCATGGGACTGTTTGACTCCAACTGAGCAGCAGTCCCTTTTTCTTCAGCTATCAGAGAGTAAATCCTCTTGGGAAGCTGGAGAGATATTAAAATTATCTCATTATAAGTACCTAGAAATAAAAGAAAGGTCTGAAAAGTTCTTCCGATTATTTTCGGATTTCTTCGAAATACATGAGTCAATATTTAGACCAGATTGCCCATGTGAAAGAAACTTCCAGGATTATATCGAGGCTTGCATAGAAAAAAGGATGAAAAGGAAAGAGGCTCTACTAAATACTGGAGATGCCTCCCAATTAGTTCCTAAGGTAAATACTCGTAATCTAGAAAGAAATATAAGAAGACTACAAGGTTCAGATAATGAATGGGATAAACATTCTCTAGGTTTGATATTAGAATTCGATAGATGGAATAACTTTAGGATATTACCCAGGCAAGTACAGCAACCCTCTGCTTTCAAAAGAAGAGCCAATAAGAAAGAAAAGATTTATATCAACTACTTATTAGAGAAAGTACCAGAATGGGTTCATACTAAACTAAGAGAAAGGTTTAAATATAAGGTAAAGCCTAGTATAAAGAAATGGTGGGTATGTTTAATATCTGAAGATTTATATACTGATGGATATTTATTACTTCCCGTAAGACCTACAGATGAGGTAATGAGGGAATTCAGTAAATTCTACATGTATATATTCGAGGATAAGGATGATGCAGATACATTTGGATTCATGGTATCTAAATTCAATGCCAAGACTACTACTGTAAAACTAGGTCAGAAGTTTTGGCCAGAATATAGATTATGTATCGAAAAGGCTTTGAATTACAATCAGGTAAATAACATGGATTTCAATGTGAAGCAATTGGATATGGCCTATAACACTCACATAAAACGAAAACCAAAGAAGAAACCTCAACCAGGAGCTGCTAGAGTGAAAGAAGACTCCTTCTATTGATCCTCAGCTAATATTAAAATAATAAGTAGAATATTTTTCTATATAATATATAAGTATTATATTTGCATCAGAAAATTAATTAGACAAAATTTTAATATAGACAATATGAAGAATACCAACTTAGACATCCGCTTTAACAAAGCAAATAATATCCTCAACCAATTCAGTGATAGCTGGGAGGATGATAAATTGAACCTATTACCTAATTTCCCAAAAATTAAGGGTATGGTATCAAACCACATTACTCAAGAGAATTACTTATGGTTAATCACTTATGATTTACCTAATGATCTCTTCGATAAGATTGATAACATGGGATTAGTTCCCCATGAGTATGTAACTCATGAAGAATTAACTCAAATCTATTACAATCAAAGATTTTAAAACTATGGCAAAAAAGAAAAAAGATAAACCAGCTCCATCAAAGGAAAAACAAAATTTCCTAGGAGCTGCAGGTAGAAACATGAAGTACAAGGATCTTAAAAGAAAGGCAGTAATCCTTGGTATGCCTTTTCCTGATGCTTGTGCTGCAGGAGTATTTGATTTAATCAAGTATATCAGTAACTCAACCAACAAACCCGATAAATCTCTAATTGACCAGTATGATGAATGGGCAGATAAACAATTGGAAGCAATTGGTTATGATAAAACTGACCCAATCCGTAATTCAAGATTAAGATTAGGATTCTTAGGAGAAGAGGGAGAAGATGGTATTCGAAAATTAAAAAGAGTACCAGGTATAAAGAAACCCAAAGAAAAGAAACCTCCAAGAGAAAGAGATTCTTTTAATCTAATCAAGGGTACTAAGAAATCCTACTGTTATGAATTAACCGAAAAGGGATTTGACCAAGAGAGAGTAGTAAGGAGAATGAAAAAGAAATTCCCTGATGCTAATGAGAAATCCATTCAACTCTGGTACAGGGCTGCAAAAAGGAAATTAAATGGTAAAACTAGCAAGGGATAATCGGAAAATATACCCAGACTTAATATATGTATGGACTTGGAGGCCTGATGAATATTGGGGATGGACCAAATATCAATATGCAACAGAAAGTAAATACCGAACCGAGAAGTTGTTATATAAAAAACATATATGTGGTTTAGGATTCTTTTCAAGATACCATGCTAGAAGAACCATAACTCTTTTATTAGGAGTAGATGCCAATTTATACATTCATACTATCAAGGGTAAGAATCTTATAAAACAAGGCATAACTGATTTACCCAAGAAAGGTCATCAATCGATATTCTTTAAGGGTAAGCCAACTAAAATACGAAGATTTATCTTTCCTGCTGAAGCAAGAATGGATAAACATAGGAGAAGGCATTTTGTAGTAAGAATGAATAAAATTTATAAGAAACATGGAAGAAGGGTATTCAACAGGGCATACCAAATTGCATTATACGGGTATAGGGATGAATTCTCACCTGAATATCGAAAGCAAAAGAGATTACAGGTCCATTCTGCTATCCTACAGGAGATACAACAAGCTGAGTCAAGGGGAAAAGAACCAATTTAACCTTGATTGCTTGAATCATCCTCCCAGGATTTGGCAAATAGCCTTATTCCTTACCAAGGTATATCATATTAAGTTCAATCGTATCCTATTCAAAAAAGCCTACGATTTCTTAGATGACTTTGGGGAAGCTTCTCTGAAATTTCAGAACCAGGTTAATATCCCTGATAAATATACTATAAGGGAATTACAATGGGAGCTATGGAAACCTCTATCCCAATATAAAATAAGGGATAAGTATGCTTACTTTATGACCAATAGGAAACTAGATTCAGAAATTTGGGTCTACCCAATAAGATTTTCTGATAACTATGAAACTTCGAAAAAAGGAAAATATCAATCATACACAGAAATGATGGGTAAATTGGGTTTTCCAGGTTTAACTAAAATATCATATAGCGATGAACACTAAATTAGAACAACATGGACCATATAATCCATTTGAGGGCAAATCCTTTAAGATTATGACCTATAATCAAGTGGACCAAGTTATAAACTCTGAAGTAGTTGAAATAACTTCACAGGAACAGTTTAATACCGTTCTAGAAAACATAAAACAATTTAATAATGCACATGAATCTTTGGGACCATTCCTAAAGAAGTATAAAAAGCTTATAACTGAGTGATTAACTATATTCATTAACAAACCATTAAAATTAAACAATTATGGCTAAGAAAAAAGAAACTAAGAAAGTTGAACTTAAAGAAGTATCTAGAGTAGAAATCAACGGTAACATCATTATTACTTACGAAGATGGCTCGGTAAAGATTATTCCGGCTCCAATTATGCTGACTGCAGACCAGGCATCTGAAATCTTCGGTTCAGAAGACGAAGAGGAGGAAGAATCTGATGACGATGAGGACGAAGAAGAATCGGAAGATGACGATGAGGACGAAGAAGAATCGGAAGATGACGAAGATGAAGATGATTCTGAAGAGGATGAGGAAGATGAAGATGATTCGGAAGATGACGAAGATGAAGATGACGAAGATGAAGAAGAGGAAGAACTGACTGGAGAAGCTCTTGCTGAAATGGACTTCGAAGAATTGGAAGATGTTTGCGATGACAAAGACCTTGATACTGATCCAGACGACTTCGATGAAGAAGACATTGAGAAACTCCGTAAAGCAATTGCCAAGGAATTAGGTATCAAATTGCCCGCTAAAAAAGAAGCTAAGGGTAAAGGTAAAAAGGGTAAAAAATAATCCATTTACCTAGCATAAAGGGTAGGAATCATCTCCTACCCTAAAAATTAACTACTATTAGGTTATGTAGAAGTCACAACTTATTTATAACACAACTTTTAAAAACTTATTAAGATTATGGCAAAGAAAAAAGAAAACACCAAGAAAAAGGGTGCTAAAGAAAAAGATCCCGAAAAAGAAGCTAAACGCAAAGCTCGTATGGAAGCTATTAAAAACCGTCCTGCAGGTCAAAGACCGAACGGTAAACAAATTGATGTTATCAAGATTTCTGATAACTCAGAAGTTCAGAACTTCGGTTATGCAATCAAAACAAAGAAAGGTGCTCAGGGAGTATTGGTAACTTCAGTATTGGTAGTAGATGGTGCTCCAGTAAACACATCGGTTGCTTTTGTTCCCGGAGAATTGGCAATTAAGTCAAAGAAAGGACATGGTATCATCACTACTCCGAAGTCAAAGAAAGAAAAAGACACTGACGAGGAAGTAGATGAAGAAGAAACTTCTAAAGAAAACGAAGACTAAACTCCATAAAGATTATACATTATATCAATTATCCAAAGTCCATTGCCCATAAAGGTGATGGGCTTTTTTTATTTTCATAACCTATGGTAACCAAAGAAGAGATAAGAAAGAATATACAAATCATTGCACTTAATAATCTGATAGAAGATTATACTTCATTTCTAGAAGTATGCAAAAATCCCTCAGAAAGGGAATTAATAGAAAACATAATATCAGAAGCTAAGGAAATGATTTTAGAATATCAATCCCAAATAAAAAGGCCACAATGGAAAAAAGATCCTTCTCATCCTTAATTTCACAGATTGCCGAAATATACAAGGATATCAAATACTATAAATACCAAGCTCATATATCCTTGCAGCAGAATAAGATGGGTGAATATAGGAAACACCAAGCCCATATTATGTATCAGAAAAGAAAACTTTATTCTTTATCACAAAGAGTAAAAGATATTCTTAACAATCCAGTTCTAGAAGTGAAATATATATGGGGAAATGAAACTAAAACCAGTATTTTCTCAGGATTAACTCAAAGAGAGATATCTGATTATCTTCATACTTGTGCAATGGTAAAAGGGATTGAATTAAAAATCCTAGAAATCAAGGAAATCCATACCTTTAATTCGGATTCACTTCTATAGGTAAATATAAACTCATAAATTAATAAGGATATGACAAAGAAAGTAAAACCTGCTAAAAAAGCAAAGAAACCGGCTGATAAGACTCCGGAAATCACAAAAGCTGCAAAGGCTTTGGAAAACTACCTGAAAGAAAATAACCTGGATCCTGCAAAGGATTGGTCAAAGGACAAAACTCACGGTAAGGCAGTAAAAGAACTTATGGCAAAACTTAACAAGGAAAGAGATAAAGTTGCTGCCCAATATCCTGAGAAAGACACTGCTAATCAGAAGAAGCTGGTAAAAATGAAAAAGGCTTCTGAAGATGAAAAGAAAGCTAAGAAGGAAGCTAAAGCAAAAGAGAAAAAGGAAAAAGCTAGTTCAGGTAGAACAGCAACTAAATACGATTATCCTTTGGTAGACGGAAGAGAAATGACTCCCGAAGAAAAGAAGAAATATCGTATGGCTCAGAGAAAATTGGCTGCAGGTAAGACTCCAAAAGAATCTAAGCCGAAGGAAGAACCTAAGAAGGAATCCAAAAAGGATAAGCCTTCTAAGAAAGATAAAAAGGCCAAAGATTCTAAGAAGAAAAAGGCCAAAGATTCTAAGAAGAAAAAGGCCAAAGACGAGGATTAATTTCCATTCTTATATTTGTTTTGTTAGTTATTAGTAGTTTTGGGCCGGGCAATAATTATTGCCAGGCCCTTTTTATCTCTAAAGTTATGAAAGAAGAAAAAGAAATATTCAAACCCAAACTGCGTATCACTACACTTTCAGAAAATGGTAATCCTTTATCTGATAGATTAGTAGATGCTTGCACTGAGATGTATGACGGTCCAAAGGTACAACATAAAGGTCCTATAAGAATAGAAGTAACCCTTGTTAATCAACAAAATATTTCTCAATTCAAAGAATATTTGGATAAATTATCTGGTAACTTACCAATCAAAGAATCTGCAGGTAGAGGAAGACCCTCTAATACTCAAGCTAAAGAATTGGAATCCCCAAGAGAAGATATCCTTGCTGATGTAGAAAAGATGGTAAATGAAGGCAAAAGCCAACAGGATATTATTAAGTATCTTAGAGATCTTGGATTTGTATTCATCCTTACAGAGGATTTCCTTTATCATTTCCCGGAATTTAAATTCGATAAGAAAGATGTGGGAGAACCCACCAACAATGGCCAATATCTCGATTCTTATTCATGGATGGCAAGATGTATAAAGAGAGCAAAAGATCCTAAGACAGATAAATTTGACCCTATGATTCTATTTGGGTTCAGTATTCTGCAAGGTCCCTCAAAGAAGATCATTCCCTATCTGTATAAGGAAAGGAAGAAACCCTTTAGGGCTCAGACCGGTAAAACTACTATCTCATTCTCTCAGGCAGAATTTACTAAGTTACCTAAGTATATGTTAGAGGCAGAACGAATTAAATTCTCTACAGAACAAAGGCAATTGCTTATGACTCCGGATAAGAAACCATCTAAGTTCTTCTTAAGATGGGCATCAGATGCCATATTCCCCGATTCAATCAAGGAAAAGATGGCTGAGATCTTGAAGAGATAATCCACTACCTACCTCAGCAATATTTGCATATTATATATAAAATTTATATATTTGTATAACGAAATAAATAATAAGAAAAAATGGATGCAGAAACCAAGACGGTTATTAAGAACATTGCCCAAATCCAAGTTGAGGCACTAACTCATATCTCTAAAAATTTAGAGGATACCGATCATTACCTTCTTAAAAAACTTCTTCAGATTGAAGAAGGAGAAATAAGAGGAGTATTAGATAATATGATAAAACTCTATTCAGATATGATAGAATATCCTCAACTTATAAAAACTCTTACAGAGTATCAATTATACGTCTGCTCTCATATCCTATGGAAAATGGAGGAAGAATGGATAACAGATAATTCTCAAGGAGTTTTGGGAGCATGGGCAATCATTCAAAAATATACCAACGTATTACATCCGGAGTTAACACTTTTAAAACTTTAAATTATGGACAGAGAAGAATATCTTGAATCAGTTACCATGAATATTGGTATTAAAATGAATCCAGTAGAATCTTCTAATATAGAAGGTATTGGGTATGACAACAAAAACAAACACTTATGGGTTGCTTTTAAGGGCAACAAAGTTTACCGGTATGATTTAGTTCCCAGAAAAACTTTCGAAGAACTAATGAATGCCGAATTTAAAGGGAGATATCTTAATTCTCATATCAAAGGACAATATGAAGCTACAGGATATGAACTCAAAAACTAAACATATTATTTTTCCGTTTTCCATTCTGGGAGTTACTCTTTTGGGATTCACTATTGCCAACACCAATAGTACCCGGAGGGTAACTCCTCCCTATGTAAAGGAGAGTAGAGAAGATTCTATTAGAAATGTAAAACGGTATGAGGAAAGCAAAAGAAGAGATTCTATATTCTTTGCTAAAGTAGATTCTATAAAGAAACTAAAGGATTCTCTTAGTAATCGGAGATTATACCAATATGCTTTTCTAGTAAGAGTTACTCCAGATAATATAATATTTACCGCAAGGAAATCTGGTTATCAACAAGTAACTTTAGATGCTCATTATACTAAACCCAGAGTATATTACCAAGTATTCACTTCCGATAAACCTTTATCACCGGAGGAAGCTTCTGCTTATGCCGAGAAATATGAACATGATCCCAGTAAGGTAACTATATTAACCGTAGAACAGTATAATCAGAGATATGGTAAATCATCATCTATTTCAGAATATGATATCTTTACTGAAGGCCTAGATTCCTACTATGATGATCCCGAAAACCTAGATGAGAACCCAGATGAAATCTTTGATTTCCTACTCGACTAGGGATCCTCAGCTATTGATAAAATAAAGTAGAATTATTTTTCTATTTAAAATATTGTTCTTATATTTGCATAGAGAAAATAATTAATAACATTTTAAATTAGTCAATTATGAAAAAAGTAAATTTGAACAAGGTAACCGAGTTAATTAACAACCAAGTATCTAACTCATTGAAGGAAGTTAAGGCTTCTAAAACACAAAAGCCAAAAGAAACTAAAGAATCTAAGGCTAAGGAAGAACCCAAAGCAAAATTGGTAAAAACTACTACCAAGAAAGCTTCTACTAAAAAGGAAGAAGTTGTTAAGGAAGTTGCCAAACAACAGAAACCCAATATCATCGAACAAGTAATCTCCAATCGGGAAGTGAAATACATTTACCCAGATGATGTTACTGATACTCTTTCAAGAAAGAAATGGAGACAACAAACCCGTAATGAACTTCGTAAATTAGAAAGGGAAATGCTCCGAATCCAAGATCATAACTCTAAAGAATACAAGTCTGCCCAAAATAAATATATTACCTTCCAGAAAAAAGTACTGAAGGTAGATGAAGCAGTATAATTAATCCTTTGTTAACCCGGGATTGGGAACACATTAGTTTGCTATTTTCAAATTCCCAGTCCCATATTTATTTTGGTTATGGACTATCGAATATTCTCCGATAAGGAGATGGAAAAACAGGAAAAGGACATGGTAGAACTTCACAAGAGATGTGTAAAGAATTACCTTGTTCAAAGATCTCTCAAACACGGAAAGATTAAAAAATTCTTTATCGTATATGATTATTATCTAGGCACTGAGAATATAAGAAATTACTTTTTCAGGCCTATAGATATGTTCGTAAGGTTTTTATTGTTGGGTAAACTTGAAGAAATAGAAGACTATGTCAAAGCTGATTCTAGAAAGAAGAAAAGAAAACATAAGAGAAATAAAAGTATGGTATCTTCAGAGTCAAAAACTATACGAAGAAAAAATGGTAGAGATAAATAAGACCAGCAAGGTATTATTTTCTGGGCCAGTATCTTCTATGGTTGCTTGTTGGAGAAATGCCTTGCTCTTAGTAAGAAGATCTTATAGGATATCGAAAGATTCTAGAATTTCTTTAAGAAACCTTCAACATAATACTAGGGATATTAATGCAATAAATGACTTAGAATTAGGTCAAGGTGTTAAATTTATAATCATTGAATTATGTTTCGAGAAATAGTAAAAGATGTATATATCGGTAAATCACAACTGGGGATCTGGGTAAATGGGAAAAGGGTCCCCAAAGAAACTCTGGTAAAGGATATTGCCTTACCAACCTTACTGGGAAATAAATTGCCAGATTATGGTACCATAGGAAATTTTACCCAGTGGGAATTCGAAGTTAACCCAGGAGGCAATCACAAATTATTTATCACAGGTATACCCAAGAAAACTTATGACTTGGATTTATACCGATTAAAAGGGAGATTATGGTCATCCTATTACGAGGATGATAAAAGGGGATACTTATTTCAGGTATTACCTTATGATGTTAAACACTTAGAAACAGAGATATAATATAATGGAAACAAAAGATTACGTAAAGATATTTAGACTAGATCAAGAGAACTTCCAATTTAATAGAGGGGAGTTTATGAATAAAATGGGAGAAGATTTACTAGAAGTATGCCAAAGGCAACAAAAGATAAACCCAGCAACTGGTCACATATATTATTCAGATTTTAAAAAGGTAGTAAAACACTTCGAGGATAAATTTAAGGAAATCAGTCGGCAAAGTATAAGACCTCTATCCCAGAATTTATGGAAGGCATTCTTTGCAACTCAGGTAGTGCCCCTAAGAAAACTTTGGTACCCAGAAACACAAAAAAGGATAGAGGAAATGAAAAATAACTCTAGTGAACAAGACAAAAAATCCTCGAGAGGTAAAAAAGGCAATTATGGCAAAGGAAATCGTTGACCTTCATGGCAATATTTTTAAAGTAATTAAAGGTTGGGAATTTTATAACAAGGTTCCCAACCTTGAAGGAAATTATACCTGGATATTTACTAGGGATAGGATTACCGATACTCAATTCATTTTGGCTTTAAATGAAGAACTCAATATAGCAGTTGGTTATTGGTATTCTAATATTTATCAACTATACGTAGCTCGTCCTCTTAAAAGGATTGGATACGATGAATCTAAGGATATAAGAAAAGAATATTTGTATAATGGCAAAAGACAACATAAAAAGATTTCCTAGACCTATGGGAACTACTGCAATGGCAGCAGAATACCAAAAGAGTCAGAATCTTGAAGATTTACAAAAGGTATACAACTACATTATCAATCACTGGTTGATGGGTAATGGTATGCTATGTGGGATTATGTATGATATTAATACCTTCTCAACAAAGACAGGTATAGATATCAATTACATACGAGTATTTATGAGAGATAGATTATTACAATCTAAGCTCTGGGATAAAGAAAGACAGGAAGAAATGCTACAGGCTTTATTGGGAGAACAAGTAGCATGGGCTTTAGAAGATAGAATGGAGATATCCCATCAGGTAAACATCCTAAGGGAATCTCAGGGAGGGCATTACACTCCATTCATATCGGCTGAATTGAATAAAGCTCTTAAGATGAAACTGGATTCTTCTACTTCATTACAGTCTATCATACGTACATTTATGGGTGGAGGAACTACCAATATCTTTAATCAATTTGGAGATACCCAGAATAATCAATTGAATCAGAACCAAGGTATATCAATAGAGGAAGCCAGAAAGATTATCCTAGAATCTCAAAAGATAATGGACAAGCCACAGGAAGCCAAATTATTAGCCGATCACTATGATTTATCTTCTTTACCCGAGGTAGTTGCTACTAAGCAAGAGGGAATTGATACTACCAAAGATGGCCTTACTTTGAATACTGAAGAGATGAGGCAAATTACTGATGATTATAAGGGAGCTATGGAACTCTCTTCAAGAGAACACCATGAATTAAGAAGAGAGATAGAAGCTAACATAGATCCCGAGGATTCAGACCCAGAAATGGATATCTATTTAGATGAAGAGCAATATGAAGAAAAAGAGCCTACATCAATAGCCGAACAATTCCTCAACAGGTAATCGAGGTTTATTGCATGATTAATTTATTATTCTTAAATTTGCATCAAAATAAATAATAAGATTATGGATAAAATCACATTAAAACAGCTTAAACCAGGTACACTATTCAGATTAAAAGATTCTGAATCCAGTCCAGTATAGGTAAGAGATCATTATGATAGGTCTTCTAAAACTTATGCTTGCCATAAATACGAAGACTACAATCATGAAACTTTCTTCAAAGGAACCAGAACAGTATTCATTAATTTTACATATTAGACATTATGAACATCAAAAACCTATTCAACAGATTTCGTAAACGGGAACCAGAGTTAAGTTATTCCCTGAATCTAATCTACCTAGAAGATACTAAGGTAGTATTCAACCAGAATATACAATGTGCTAAAGACCTAGAGAATTACCTATCTGCCTATATGAGACTATTTGGCATGTATTCAGATAAGCCTTATGTACTAATCTATCAGGAATACAAAAACAGATATTGGGTATATGACAAAGAACCTTACCTATTATACTACAAGGTACCACTCATAGTTAACCTCAGTAGAAAGCTATCAGGTAAATCAGACATGGTAATAACCAAAGAAAAATACCAAGCTGCTAAGGATTTAGTTCCAGCCCATGAAGTATCTGATAGATTCAAGATACCAGAATATATTACTGGAGTCTTTACAGATATCTGGTATAAATGCCAAGGATATATGGATACGGACCATGTTGGTTTAGAGGAGATACTGGAATTGATGCAGCACAATTGGTTAAAGGAATTTGAATTGCTGGTATTCAAGAGGAATTACGATACAGATATGTTATTCCTTAATCATTCTCTTACCTATATTTTGGACCAGACAGAAGAAGAGGACCGAAGAATATGTATTCAAAACATTATCGAACGTAACATAAATCAAGAAAATCAAGATGAAAACGAAACAGTTTAACGTAAGTCAGTCTAGAATATATCCAGATATAAGAGATAAGTATCTGGATTATATGGGAGAACGATATAATATGTTCATTTCGGATGATACTCTAAAGAATGATCTTAGAGAAATCCTTCGAAAGGGTACTAATAAAACTATCCATTTCAATATCCTAGAAAAGAACTCAGATCTCTTGGTATTTGAAACCTCTGAATACAGTAAGCTATTAGAGTTCACTAACCATTATCTCTGGATATTCAGGCTAGTAAACGATAAATGGAATTTAATCCGATACAGAGTATAAATTCGAAAGGCAGACTAACTATCTGCCTTTCTTAGCGTTTACACATATCCTCAGCTTAGTATTCCAGAATTTGCATATATAATTTAAAGTGCTTATATTTGCATAAGAAAAATAATTAATAACATTTTAAAATTTTAGACTTATGAAAAATAATGAAACCTTCCAAACCACACAACCTCTAGACAAGTTAGTTACTAACCTAGGTCTTCAAATCCAAGAATTATTTTCCTTAGACTTAGAAGAAATCCTAGATTACAGCAACAATCTAATGAATCTATTAGTTAATGCCTACGTTGAAAACCAATGCTTAGCATTATCTGCAATGATATCTAAACAGGACGGATTTGCAATATACTCTTTCTTATTTCAAACTCCCGATACTTCTAATGGTGCTGCAGATGCTCTGGTAAACTTTGCCATGAACTTTACTGATGGAGAAGCTAATATCAAATCTATCAACAGAATATCTTCAAACATAATGCAAATCACATTTACAGTATGACACCCATAAGAAGACTTTTAAATATCGTACAATTTGATCTAGCCGAGAAACTAAACTTGGCTAGATTAAGATGGTACCATCTTAATCATCAGGACCAATACCTTCAATCAGTAATCTACGGTAATCCTAATAATTGTACCTTGTTCAGACTAAGGGAAGTACTTACTAATTTGCTTAGAGCTAACTTCTTAAGTTACTACATATTAGCAGATACTCCTGAATCTCTATCTATTTCAATACAAGGTAATGCTATCATTACATTTGTGATAACTAAAGACAATTACATAACTTTTACAATAACGAAATTATGAGCACAACTCCATATCCAGGTCCAGATGAAGTAATTATACCTTCTCGTATATATTTCAATGAAGGTAAGAGAATAGATGTTAAAGTATGGCCTAAGACCATTCAATTAACAGGTCCCACTAAGGATTTAAACAAGGTATTCAAAACCCTTGAAGAATATGATGATTGGTGGCATCAGTTTAAGAAAAAGAATCCAGATGCTTTTCGTAAGGATGCGAAATATGTAAAATCCATAAATGGCCTTTTCCTTATTCAGAAAAGGCTCTATCAGATACCTAATAGAAGCCTCAGCTAAGTAATCGGGGATATTGCATATTTAAAAATAAAGTATTAAATTTGCATCAGAGAAAAGAAATATATTATTCATTTAAAATTTAGGCAGTCATGAACTTGAACAACATTACAACAGCCCTTAAAACCGGTATCACAATTTACCAATACGAACAATGGCAAAATACTGGTTCAGTCAACCTAATGCAAAAGGAATCCCACATGCTTTCCAAGGTTTGGCTTAAGACAAATATCCATAACCCAGATTCTTTGGATAAACCCTTTATCCAACTCTCTGCTACTTTTATTTCAGAATTCGATATTCAAGAATACAACGAATGGTTAAGGGCTAACCAGTACAAGTTATATCCATTGTTATTGGATATTCTTGAGATATCACTAAAGGATGATTTCTATAATTACTCCAATGCTTCTAATATTCATTACGAAGGAGGGAAATTCCCAAGTATGCTTACCATTCAATTATTTAACTTAGAATTCTAATGTCATGAAACTAACAATAACAACCCTAGTAATCGTAGAAGGCTCTTATATCCAAGGAATTTTCCATTCCTTGGAAGAGCATCCAGGTAAAGCTTACCAAGAACTGGTAGACCAAGTAGAAAACGAATATGGTTATGATGCCGATAAAGATCATGTACCATTACATTTCAAAACTATCCAAGACATAGAGAATTACTTTGAACTTGTACACATAGAGACTCAAGAACTTACATCAACTGGATTTAAAACAGCAATCTTTAAAAATGAATAATATGGAACCAATCATAACAGTAAACGAATACCCTATCGGATGGGAATGGTTAGACAGAGTACCTCTAGAAGACTTTACTTGGCTAATCGAAATATTCTCTACCATAACTGATAACACTGATACTTATGACTTTGCTACCTTCAATAAGGAAGCAACCAATGGAGAACCTCCTTATCCAGTAATCGAAATCAATAGAAAAGGATTAGCCTACTTCATGAACGATGATCAAGGCTATGAACCAGGTATATCAATGTACGGTCATTACATAGCATGTAAATCCCTAGATATATCTTCAGAAGAGGAATACATGAATCAATTAACGGACATAGAACTAATCTGTAACGAATTATGAGAACAGCATTATACTACATAGGAATAGGACTTATCTTAGTCCTATTCCTTAATTCCTCAGGGCCTAACTTAGATACCTTCATACCAGGTAACCCATGGGAACATTATTGCAAATATGAATTGCACAAGCATCCATTCCATACTAATGAGAAGGAATATAACTATTTCCTTGATACTTTTACTAGCACGGATAAATATGAACAAATAATGGAGATATATGCTAACCCAAGGTAGATTTCTAATTTCATATCAGGTATTCGATAAGATACCGGTAAATAATAACGGACAAACGCATGTACGTGAAATACTAAAGGATACCCAGGCCTTTACCTTCAGTTATCGAACAGAACAAATAAGAGATTACCTCAAATATCCTGGAAAGGAACTTATATCCGAACATCTACATATGATTAATGCCTTGAAAGAAATCCGAAATTATTGGAATCTTACTTCAGAAAAGGTAATCATAACAGATATCATACCTATTCCTCAGCCATGATAACCATGGTTTGCATATATAAAATAAATATATTACTTTTGCAGAGTAAAATTTAATTATTAACATTTTAATTTGTAAACTTATGAAAAATAATGAATTATTAAAAAAGTATGCCGGTATCTCAACCCGTATCCGCAGAATCTTTGCTTATCACTACGACCAAATCCAACGGGAAGTACAAACAGAAATTTCAACACTTACCCCAGAATTACAGGCACAATTCATGGACTTAATCATTGAATATATGGAAGAATCCATTAACTGGCCAGATCCCGATGACCAAGAAACATTCGAAAAACAATTACTCGGATAATGCCATGAAAACAATTGCCTACATCATGAGTACCTATCACATAGGTACTTATGACTTAAATATCAGAGATATACTCAAATCCTATATCATTGCCCGATACTATGGATGGGAACCAAAAGAGGAAGACCTAGAGGAAATCATTTCCCATACATCTTATTTCGATATCCACGTAGATGATGCTATCTACGAAGTCCTAACAATGCCAAGAGAAAAAATAACCATTTAAAACAATGAAACAATGAAAACAACAAATCCTTCATCAAGAATCACAATCAGTCAGAATGGTAATCAAATATTATCCTGCAAAGTATACAAAGAGCCCAACTATATATTATCTATGTCCAACGAAGAAATATTAGAACTCATCTCTGGACTAGACTATATAGGTAACCTACCAACGGTACCAGACCTAGAGAAACCAATAGAGATCCAAGTCTCAACCACCCGACAAATACCCTTAGAACAAAACAAAGAAGTCCAAACCAAAATCAAAGAGATAATATACAATAACCTCTATGATACTCTAATAGATGAACTAAAGGATACCATCTCTAGGTTCCAAGCCCAGTATAACATCCAAGAGATAAACCCATACCTACAGGATATACTTCAGAACCCAGGAGATCTAGTATCCCTCTCCCAACACCACAAAGGATAAATAAAAAGAATACCTAGAGCCTTGAACACTCTAGGTATTTCTGTGTACACAAACCAAGTAATAATCAATTACCTCCCAAACAAAATAAAACCAAGTATACAGATACTAGGTACACAACCAATATACCTACCCCACTCCCAACAAAGAAATATACAAATAATATATAACAAGGTACACAATAAACCTACCTATATCATATACACCTAATCTGAGATATCACTAACTAAGATACAAATCCCCTATATCACAATCAATATATAATACATATAACTAATACTAATATACCTTTCTTAGGCTCTTGGTTTATTCCTTTTCTGTGTACCAACGGGGGTTTTTCGAAAATGTCAGGAACATACCCATTTGGCTGCCCCTCTACTATACCAAACACTATAGCTCTCAAAATTTAAAGTACTAAATCCTTGAGGCCCCAAAGGCCATTTTAGGTAATAAAATCACCATACATGGCCCCTCAAATCACAGAAAAGCAAAAAGTACACTCTGGCAATAGTTTTTGAAATACGTATATGAGCTTTTTTGACACGTAGCTATTTTAGTAACGCCTATATATAATATACTAATATGGGTGAGATTTAGATACGTATGTATTTTAGCTTCACACGTGTAATTGAAAAGTGTTCTGTTTGGCTAGTTTGTGTAATCTAGGATTTAGGTTGTGATTTTGTGTACCTAGACTCGGATTTTAATTGCCAAGAGGCTAGGATTTATATTAAAATTGTGTACCTAGAGGGGCCATTTTAGGCTCGGATTTTATAAAACTGGGTACACAATTTATGCCATAAATGGCCTCGGATTTAATAAATTTCTAGGCAATCAAGGAGCCAATTTTAATTGCCATCCTAGTAATATTGTTGTTAATTGCATAAGTATTTATATTATGGTTATTTTAGATAATTCTAGGACATTAGGGGCCTTCGAAAGGCAATCAAGGATATTGCATATTTAAAATATTGTTCTTATATTTGCATCAGATAAATAAAGTATTAATCATTTTAATTTATAGACTTATGAAAAAAGAAGTAACTATCCAAAACATTAAATTTAACCTCAGTACCAAACCCTTAGTATCTGAACCCGAGACTTATCCCGATTATCCTTCAGTCCCAGTAAATCAGATAACCAATAAGATCATCACTAATCTTATTAACTACTTACCAGAGTACCCCTGGTACGAATATATCTACAATTCAAATGACCAATTCGATGAAAACCTACCAGAGCTAATAAATGCTGGCAATCACCTTCTCAGTATTTACATTAATACAGACGATTGCTCAATGGAATTCTCTACCGAGCAACCAGATTCTTCAGATAACCTTTGCGAAGACCTTTCCCTTACTACAGATGGTATAATCTTCACAATATACTTCGATTAAACCTAATTGCCCAGGCCTAACTAAGGTACCTGGGCTTTTCTATGTACATACCTAAGAGGCCATCTATAGACTTCATATAATCATCTAAGAGGTACTAGAGCTTTACTACACATATACTTACTAGCCTTATATAAGAACCCACTAGGCCTATCTATAGATCTTATAAGGCTTACCTAAGTACGCTAACTATCGACCATATATGGCCTTCAGGTAATAGGTATATAATATACAGATATTCTATAGCCACTTAAAAGGCCCTCCGAAAATCCCCTAGAATCTTCTGGCTATGGGGATTTAGTACGAGGATTACCAAGAGGATATAGTAAGGGAACCATAGATGGCCCTAATTTGTTATCATACAGGTATTATATAGCGGACAACGTGTGGGCAATTTAGGCCGCCCGGAGGTTAATGGGTAGAAATTTGATAAAAATTTTTGATAATAAATAATGTATGTGCAAATAATAAAATTTTTGAAATATGCAAATATTTTCTGAAAATTATTCTTAAAATAATAAAATTCATTTTTAACAAAAAAATTTTCTCGAATTTTTTGTAGATTAAAATAAAGTCCTTATCTTTGCAATGTCGGAAACGATAAGAGTTCTAAAATTTAATAAGAAAAATTTTCAAAAAAAAAATCTTTGAAAATTTTGCAGATTAAAATATTATTTTTATATTTGCATAGAGAAATAAAAAAACCTTTTCGAGTTTCTAATAAAACTTGAATTTTTATCGAAAAGGTTATAATAAAATAAATTCAAAAATTCAAGTATTTTTATTATGGAAGAAAAAAAATTAAATTCAGTTGAGAATGTAAATGTAGTTGTTGAAAATTCTACAAAAGAAAAAGTAAACAAAGTGAGTGCTAAAAAAGCTAAAGCACAATCTAAAGCAAACAATATTCTTTATAAAGATATTCTAGCTAATTTAAATAAATCTACTGAGGGACTTTTAAAAACTTCTTTTGGGGTTAAAAAATCAGACATTTACAAAGAAGAAATTTTTCAAGAACTTTCAGATAAAGAGAAAAAAGTTGCTCGAAAGAAATTTCGTAATACAATTCTTTCATTGTCCGAAAGTTTGACACAAGAAAAGGACAAAAATCGCTTAGAAAAACTAAAAAAAGCGTTTTTAGATTTTTATAAACAAGTTTACAAAGTAAACGATTTTTCTCTTTCTTCTGTTTGTTCCGAAAATATGAAAGAAACAAACAAAGAAATTTTGAAAAAGGCTTTACAAATCGTGAAAAAATAAATCAATGTTTAACTAGAGTAGGGATTTAGTTCCCTACTCAAAAATTATAAATCATTATGAAAACTATTAAATTTTTACAAGAAATTTTTGAAACAAAAGAAAGATTTCAACAAGAAATTAGCTTTAAATATTCTTATAATCAAGATACAGTAAAAAGTGTAGACTTTTGTATTAATCGACGCAATATTAAATATTTTTACGAAGCTATGCAAAATTTTGAAAATTCTTTAGTAGATGAGTTTAAAGAAAAGAAAAATAATTTTTGTGATGCAAAGCAATTTTTAGAAAACATTAATGATTTCGATAAAATTATTTTTGTAATAATTACTTACATGAAAACATATTTTGATTTCTGTAAAGATTATTCTAAAATTAGTTTTTATGTACATTTAGTCCAATTTGATTTTACTGTGAGTGTTTTAATTCAAAGTTTCTATAATTATAGTCATAGGGATTTAAGTTTTTCTACTAAATTAGAATCCCAAGTATTAGATTCTGAAATTGAATTGCTACAAGAAAAATTAGACCTAATTAGAGAAGAAATTTGTGAATTAATTGGAGTAGACCCCAATTTAGAAAAACAGGGACACAAAGATAATTATATTTTCAATTTAAATATTAATTCAGATAATCAAATAGGATTTTTCTTGCAAGCAACTGAATTATAATTAATTCTTAAAATTTTTTAGAAAGTAAGGGAATGTTTGTCCCTTACTTTTTTTTGACTTATTCTAAATAAGGGCTACCGTACCCCGCATTTACTACCTGGTATTTTTAGGCTTTCGTATTAAGGGGTACCTTGAACACACACTAAAATTTTTTCCTACACACGTTAAGGGCATACCAAGACACAACACACAAAGAAGCCAGAGAATAAAACATCCCTGGCATTCATACTACAGAATAATATCCAATATCTCCTTAATCCTACCCTTCCCTAGAATCCTCCTACCTTTCCTTACTTCATAAAAGAAAACATAATATTTCTGAATCTCAATACACCATAACCGATCACCTCCCTCTAATAAAGGTTCTATTCTCATCATATCTCCCGGGTCAATCCAAATCTGATACCAAATACTATTACCTTCAGAACATCTTAAGATTCTCTTTTCACTATCTTCTCTTAATCTATCAATCCTTACCATACTCTTCCTTAATCCTTTCCAAATCCTTTAATGCTAATCTCAAAACCCTAAGCCTATGAGGGATATACTTTTTATAGGGAGGGAACCAATACCCAAATACCCTATCATCAAATACTAAACTTAAAGGAATCTCAACCCATTGTATACCTTTAATGGTATGAAGTTTCCCATTACTTAAGAGATATTCATTAGAACAAAAATACGTACCATGCTCTAGAAGAAACCAGATATTGGTAATACCAAACCTTTCAGGTTGGAACCAAGGTTTAATTACCCAGTGCCAGAATCCATGATCCTGATTATCGAATATCTTACACATTCCCATGGCAGTTCCACTATGTCTTAGGAAATCAATTGCCTTGATTATCTCATGCTTCACCTTCTCATAGTTTTCGAATATCCTCATCTCTATGGTGAAGTTATTCTTTGCCTTTTCATCGATATTACTCATGATACTAATCCATATAAGAATATTATAAACCAAACCACTAGGATAAAGATATAAGGGATTGCATACTTCTTAAATGGGTATCCCTCTATCCCATCATTGAGGGCATATATAAATACTATGGGCCATAGTAACATCATTAATGCTACTCCCAGTAATTTAAACCAAGTAAAGCCAAGGCATACCATAGCATCAAAATTCATTGAGCTACCCTTATAATTACCGTGACTATCGAAGTGATAATAGTTCTTGGGTTTTAATACTTGCTCAGATCCTAGGTAGGGAGGTAGGTCCTTTTTAATGAACCTACCCTTGCTATCTCTTGCCCTTTCTCTTAGGAGTTTAGGAGCAGATAAATCTTCATCGTAATCCTTAATCTTTGGCATTGTTTTTCTTTTTAAAGAATATTAGGTAAATAGGAAATAAAGGTAATACTAACCAGATGGTAAGAAATAATAGGTTGGGTCTGATCATCCTAATTTCTTGACATAACATCTTAGTTAAGATTATAGAGGGGATTAGGCATATCCCATAGATTATGCCTAATATTATCCAAGTACTATTCATTGAACTTTTCGATTAGTTTTTTAAGTTTCTTATCTAAGGTTATCACTTTCTCAGTGGTTTCATCATCCTTGTGTTTCCCGTTATCATCCAACCATTTTTTGATTGCCTCTAGTGATTTCTTGGAATGGTGATATGCAACAAAGGCATTGTACTTCTGTTCATTCTCTGTAGTACAAGGTAGGATTATTGCATTACCTTTTCCATCTAATCGAGTAAATTGACCCTCTAGATTTGTTGTTCTAGTAATTATTACCTTATTAGATAATATTGCAGTACCATTCTTTTTATCGATAGATACTACGTTTGCCTTTTCCATTAGGGTTTTGTCTTGGTAAATTACCGAGTTACCCTCTTTGAGTTTTACTATTTCTTTTTTCATATAAATAATGTATTTATTTTTGTTATACAAATATACTATTTTATTTTTAAATATCAATTATTATTGAATAAATTCTGCAAATCTTCTGAGGTTATCCCATGCTGACGGTAGTAGTCGTATTCCCAAGGATTTAGAGGTTTGCAATTGACTGGGTATTCGTCTCTTAATTCGAAAGGCAAATAGCCAAGAAATTCTATACTGTTGAAATACTGTACCTTACCATCAGTAAATAAGAAATATTTCAAAGGTCTATCAATTGCCTTACCGAAATTACTTCCTATTAATCTGATATCCTTGTTGGCAATGTAAACATGATACTTATCAGTTATCAAATATACCTGGGTATTCCAGGGTTTCTTCGATTCATCTAAGGTTTTCCTAAACCAATCAACCATAATCTGTTGTTTCTTTCCCATATCCATAATTAAATTATTTATTCATTGATAAATAGAACTCGATATACCTACCTAAGAAAGGCTACAAGCAATACTTTATCTTCTTTAATGTAAACTCTAAGAATTTATATTATGGATAAACTTACTAACAAATTAATTGCCAAGGTTGCGAACAAGTTAAACCTTGAACCGGCTCTGTTAAAGACAGTAACTGTAGTAGAATGTGGTAATCGAGACGGATTTTTACCCTCTGGTAGACCTCAGATTCTCTTCGAGGGTCATGTAATGTGGAAATATTTGAAGATAAAACTCGATGGAGAAGGCAAAAGAACCTATTTATACGATCTAGCCAAGAGAAATCCCAGTCTGGTTTATCAGAAATGGACCAAAGAATTCTACTTAGGAGGTGAAGGAGAGTGGAAAAGACTCGAAGCAGCTCGTAAAATTGATGAAAACTGTGCTAATTTAGCTACTTCTTGGGGATTGGGACAGATTATGGGCTTCAATTATCAGCTTTGTGGATGTCAATCAGTGGATGAAATGATCCAAAAGATGTCTGAATCTCATGAAATGCAGCTAGAAATGATGTACCATTTCCTCTATAACTCTGGTTTAGTGAAGCATTTGAAGGCAAAAGACTGGGATGCCTTCGCTAAAGGATATAATGGTCCTGGTTACAAAGATAATAACTACGACCAAAAGCTAAGAAATACCTATGAAAACTTTAAAGACAAGCTATGAAAGTAATCTACAACAACCTTATACCTTTCAAGGGATACAAAGCTATCAACATCTTTGGTTTAGTGTTTGTAAGAAAGGGGGCTAAGTTTACTGAGGTGGATTATAACCATGAACATATACATTCAAAGCAAATGGCTGAGATGTTATGGGTATTTTTCTACCTTTGGTATGGAATCGAGTACTTAATCATCCTTTGTTTTGCTAAATGGAACAAGCAGAATGAAAGGTATCATGATGTAAGTTTTGAGGAAGAGGCTCATAACAATGATTCGAACCTGGATTATATTTCAACTAGGAAGCATTATGCTTGGTTCAAGTACATAAAATTGAGAAGTTATAAGAAATGAAAGAAGACTTAAGAGTACTGGGAGTATGTGGAGGGCAAGGAGCCCTCCTATTCCCTTTTAAAGATAAACTTATTGGGAATATTGAACCCAGAGGAGTATTTCATACAGCTAAAGAAGAGCAATGGAAAGCTAATTTCAAGGGTATATCTTTCTTAAAAGGTTATGAATTACCCAAAGATTGGCATCCAGATATTATATTATCTAGCCCAGATTGTGGTAGTTGCTCAGTTATGAGGTTATCTAAATCAAAGACTCTTGGTGACCCTAAAAGTAATAAAAGTATACAACTAGTATTTCAGTCAATTCAATATTACGAACCTGCTCTCTTTCTTATAGAAAACCTACCAAGACTACTATCTCTCATTTCTAAAGAAATGTTAATGGACTTCTTTAAGAACTATAAACTTATTTTTCACGAAAGAAGCGTTTCTGACTTCGGAAACTCCCAAGTATCAAGAAAGAGATTAGTTATTGTCGGGGTTCATTTAGACAAGGGTAAGAAGTATTTGAATTCATTTAATGAAGTGTTTCAAGTAAATACTCCAAAACTTACTAGAGATTTACTAGTACCAGCTCCAGAGGAAGCTTTTATCCCTTTCACTGATAAAGTTTTAGCCATGTATGATTATCGGAAATTACCTGAAAAGAAAAATCTTACAGTTAGACAGGTTAGACAGCTTTGGATTAAGGATTTCAAAGATGAAAAGAAATGGCCAATCAAAACTGCTAAGATGAGTACTTTACCAGGAGTATATCGATTAGAAAATGATAAACCTCCTTTAACTTTGAGACCATCAGATAGGCAATTCAGACCCGATGGTTATCCTTTGGGAATAAAGGATTTCAAGGCAATTATGGGATTTCCTGAAAACTACCGAGTATTTATTCGGGGATTTGCTACTTGGGACCCTAAGACTTATCATTACTGGTTAAATAAAGCTAGGTATACACTTGCTAAGGGTTCCGTATGTGAAGTAGGATTATGGTTTAAGGCCTGTATATAATATACTTGTATATATTTAAGTGGCCTAATACCTTCCCAATTCCCATCTTAACTTACCCATTAGGATATTCCTTCCTTCGGAAGGAAGGTATCTTTAGCTAAAGCTAAAGCTACTGTGCACGACGCGTTAAATTATATTATAAAAGAAGCCATACTCTTCGAGGTACCAAGTTTACTATGGAACATAAACAAACCTAAAACTCAAGAAATATGGAAAATTTGAAATTGACTCATGAAGAACGAAGAATACTTAAGTTGAATGGGATTCTTCCACAATCTATTGCTAAGCTAGTTAAGTCTAAAGTTATCCGATTAGCTTTCAAGTTAGGAAGTAGAATTTCAATGAGAGAATCTGAAAAATGTTATTTCATTGGAATTACTCTACCAAAATCCGAGAACTTAGACCTGGATTTATTTGAAGAACTGAAGAACAATGCTAATGAACTCAAAGAAATCATTCAAAAGTCTAAATTATGAAGAAACTTAAAGTTGCCATGATAGTCCTTTTACTAGGATTTACTATTTACCTTTGCTTCAGGAATTACAAACTGAATCAACAACTCAGTATGTTACCTGATAAAGAGATCATTCAACATACTGATACAATTTATTTGAGGAAAGATTTCCTGCCAATTTCCTACGATAATTTACTTAACCCAAGTAGAATCCTTCTCTACAATTCTCCGCATTCTTCGGTTAGCCAGGGTTTATGCAGTACCGATTCAGCCGAGATATCAGAGAAGGATTCTCTTGTTCAATTAGTAATCGATAAGAATCAACTTACATTGAGTTTCCTTAATCAAAATTCAGGAATTTATTCTAGTAGGTTATTCAATATCGACCCTAATAACTACAAGTATTCTTGGTATAACGGAAAACTTACCACACAAGAAATTAAATCTAGAATAAGATTAGTTCCTTATGTTTATGGTAAGTACCGACCCTTTAACAATCTATGGGATTTGGGAACAGGAATTTCAATCGAGACTAAGAGATTTAATTACAAACTGGGGATAAACAGTTTTTATTACCCAAGATATTTCTCAGGTATCAAAACTGATTTAGAACTGGTAGTAACTTATAAATTTTAGATTTTATGGCAAAAAAGATACAGGAAACATCCACTAACCTTACAAGAGAAGAATTATCTAATCTATCTAGGGTTACAACGGATGTTTTCTTTTTCAGTCTTTTTTGTTATGTGATACATCCAGTGAGAGGAAAGGTTCAATTTGAATTATATCCGTATCAAAAAGCCGTACTATACCAATTTATACTCCAGAGATTCAATATCTTGTTAAAGTTCAGGCAAGCGGGTATTACAGAACTTATATCTATGTACTGCTTATGGCTGGCATCATATCATCCTAATAAGAAGATAAACATTATCTCCATTAAGGATACTACAGCTAAAAAGGTACTTAAGAAGATTAAGTTCATGTATAAGAATCTTCCATGGTATATGCAAACACCTATCATCAACGGAAGAACTGGGGAATTTGGTTCTGCCTCTATGATTGAATTTGATAATGGTTCATTCATAGAATCCATTCCAACATCTTCCGAAGCAGGTCGTTCAGAATCTCTTTCTCTTCTGGTCATTGATGAGGCTGCAATCGTTCGGTGGGCATCAGCTATTTGGGCAGCTGCCTTCCCTACGCTTTCCACCGGAGGTTCAGCCATCATCAATTCTACTCCATATGGTATGGGTAATTTTTACCATTCAACATGGGTAGATGCTATAGCTGGAGGTAATCCTTTCAATGCTATTCGATTATATTGGCAGATGCACCCAGAACGGGATCAATCTTGGTATGACCAGATGGCTTCTGCATTGGGTCCAAAAAGAACTGCACAAGAAATCGATGGAGACTTTCTTTCTTCAGGTAATACAGTATTTGATATGGCAGATATCAAGGCTATCGAAGATTGCTTAAGTGATTATCCAGTTTTAAAATATCGTTTCAATCGTCAGTATAGACAATTCAACGAACCAGATCCAAATAAACAGTACTTTATCGGTGCAGACGTTGCAACAGGTAGAGGCTCAGACTATTCTTCTTTCACTTGTATGGACAAGCTGGGAGAAGAACAAGTTGTGTATAAGGGAAGAATGGCAGTAGATAAATATGCTAGGTTACTGGGAGATACTGGGCAATTATTTAATTTTGCTGTTGTAGCTCCAGAATCTAACGACGTTGGGTTAGCAGTAACTTCTGCTCTTCAGTCAGAAGGTTACCCTAATCTATACTACTATCAAAAGCTTCTGAAAAAGAAAGGTAAGTCCAGACCCGAGGTTGATAAATCTCCAGGTTGGTTAACTACCCAAAAGAATCGTTCAGTAATTATAGAGGGTCTAGAACAAGATATTCGAGAAGAGAATATCCTTGTGAAGGATCCTTTCTTTGTTCAAGAAGCTCCTACCTTTATATATGATGGTTTGGGTAGACCCGTAGCCATGGGTAAACACAGAAATAATACTTCTGCTGTAGATGTGGATTTGGAAGGAGATGTTTATTCTGATGATGATATATTTGGTAAAGCAATTTGTAATCACATACGAAAAGGAAAAACTAATGTAATAATACAACCGAAATGAAAATTCTTAAGTTTTTTGGATTCGATAGAAGGAATCGATCTCCAATACAAGAAAACAAGGCTAATCCTCCAAGTAAAAAAGAGGAGGTACCTATTTCACCCGGTAGAGTATCGGAACCGGATGATGACCCAGGTAACTTCATTCATACATTGAAAGGCTTAACTCAGATGGTTACGCCTTCTTTTCGTGTTGAAGTGATTCAGCTTTTAAGGGATTTATATAAAGTGAATCCAGATGTTAACATAGCTTTACAGGATATGTTTAAGCTTGCTAATACTGGTCACAACATAACCTTCCCTAATAATACCGATAAAGAGGCTGATAAGATGAGAGATCATCTTTCTAAGGTATCCCCTAAATGGTCTAACTATGCTGCCGGTATGGATGGTTTGGTAAACAAGATGATAGTTCAATTGATGATTAGTGGAGCTATCTCAGTAGAAGCTGTACCAAATGAAAAGCTTGAGGGTTTAGCTACTATATTATTCCTCAAACCAGACAGGATAGTATTCAAAAGGGAGAATAACGGAGTTTATAGCCCATATCAGAGGAACACTCTTTGGAATGGCTCAAATAAGCAAGATTATATCAAACTTAATACAGAGACCTATTGTTATGTGGGTATGTATAATGATACTGATGAACCTTACGGAATACCTCCTTTTATGGCATCTTTGGATTCATTAAAGGGTCAGCATGATATGAAAACCAATTTTAAACATATCATGGAAATCTGTGGTATGGTTGGTTTTCTAGAGGCTTTGATGGAAAAACCACAACAGAAACCTAATGAAAATGTAGAAGCTTACACTAGAAGATTAAATAGGGAGCTAATACATTTGAAACAGAATGTAAGGGAAGGTATGAAGGATGGAGTAGTAACTGGTTACATTGATGACCACCAGTTTAAACTTAACTCTACTTCAAAAGAGATGAGCAATATTGATAAACCCTGGAATATGAACCAGCAATCAGTTGCTAATGGTTTGGGAGTAAATGGCAACCTAATTGGAGTACAAGCTTCCATTGGAGAAGGAGCAACTGGTATTATGCTTTCTAAGCTTATAAGTCAGCTAAAGAATATCCAAATGATAGTTTCTTATGTTCTTAAGTTTATTTATGAACTAGAACTACGTCTGGCTGGCTTTGAGTGTAAGGGAATATCCATTACTTGGGGATCATCCACTATCTCTGATGAGGTTAAAATCCAACAGGGTAGACAGTATAAGATTCAGAACCTTGACTTACTTTACAAGGCAGGTATCATTTCTCAATATCAATATGCTTGGGAAATGGGTTATGATTCTCCTTCAGAAGAAGAACCAAGAGTTTCATTGGAAGACCAATTTGCTAAGGGAGGTAATTCAGACCCACAAGAGGGTACTAAGAAGAAACAGAGACAGGACGATAAGAATCAATCCGCTCGTAGATCAAGAGATAAAAATAACCCGGCTCCTTCACGAGGAGATCAAAATACTAAATCAAGATGAGTAAACCGATTACTAAAAAGAACAGAGAACATTTAGATTCTTTAGTGATAGGTAGTGGTCATACTATAATGGCTGGGTATATCCCAACATCCATAGAACCACAAACCTTCTCGGAGAATTTTTATAAATGGGCTCAAACTTCTAAGGAGTCAGTCAGTCAATTTGGTTTTTGGGGAGGAGAAATAGATTATAATACCTATTATCCTGACTTGAAGCCAGAGGAACTTACTCCCAAAGATGAGGAGTTTATAGAACCAATGTTCAGATTATTATCTGCAACTATTGTGTCTAAGAACTGGAACCCCACCGATTTTAGTCAAAACGGAGTATTAAAAGCTTCTATGAGAATGCTCTTGGGACAAACAGTAAACTGTGACCATGAGACTAATATTGGTAATGCTATTGGAGCTGTATCACAAGTTATCTGGCAAGATGAATACAAGGATGGTTCTTTTGTTATTCCTGCAGGTATCAATGGTATATTAAAGATTGATGGTAAAGCAAATCCGAGAATTGCTAGAGGCATTCTTATGGATCCCCCATCTATCCATTCTAATTCAGTAACAGTACAGTTTAAGTGGGATAAGTCTCACCCAAATATGGAAGATAACGAATTCTACCAGAAACTGGGTACCTATGATTCTAAGGGAGTTATGGTACGAAGAATCGTTACTGAAGTAGTAAGATACTTAGAAACTTCTTTGGTATCTCATGGAGCTGATGCTTTTGCTCAGAAGATTGGGGATGATGGTAAAATCATTAATCCCAATTTTGCCAAGAGAACTTGGGCTTCATACGAAGAATATAGAGATGATAAGTCTAAACAGTATTTCTTCTATGATACGAAAACTGATCTAGCTTTGTTCAGTGAAAATAACGATACTTCCCAATCTTATGATGATAATCAAGGAAATCAAAATCCTAATAATAAAGATATGAATGAACTACAAAAATTTTTAGAAAGAATCTTTGGTAAAGATTGCCTTACTCTTGCCGAAGGTACAGAGATGAACGAGGAAACTGCATTTGCAGCCATTCAGGAATTGGTTAATTCTCGTAACACTCTTCAGACTACTGTGGATAACTTAACTACAGAAAAAACTTCTCTTACAGAACAGGTTACTAATCTGAATGCAGAAGTTGCAAATCTGAAAGAAATGGCTCAGGTAGGTAAAAACCACATTGCATCTCTCCGTCAAAATGCCGTTGCAACCTATAAAAAACTTATGGGTGACAAAGCTGATGAAACTATCGTTACAATGTTGAATGCCGAAACTACCGGCATGGTAACTTTGATCTCTCTTACTAAAGATTACCAAGCTCGATTGGAAGAAAAATTCCCAATGACCTGTGCTAAATGCGGTTCTCATGATGTAAGCCGTGCTTCTTCTGCAGCTGAGCCAGAAGATAAATCTGATAACAAAGCTACTGCTCAGAATTCCGAAAAGAGTACTGAAGAGATTCTGAAAGGTATCTATTCAAACAAATTAAAATAATCTCTAAAATAAGAAGAATATGAATACACATCCTACTACTAAGCTGGTAAATCAGGATCAACCGATGACTCTGTTTGGTGAAAAAACTCCCAGAGCGGTGATCTATAAGAGCGAATCTAACAAGTTGCATCAGGCTTTCTGTGTAAAAGAAAACAAAGTTATTCATCAGGGTATGCCGGTAGCTTTGGATACCGATGGTAATATCGAACCTTATATCCCGGGTGGAGATGGCAGCCAGGTTTATCTGGGTATAGCTGTAACTGACAACATTAACCCTGCTTATCAGGCTCAAAGAAATTTCCCCGTAGAAGTAACTGTAGCTGTAGAAGCTTTCATGGTTGTAAACTGGGTAGCTAAAGAGGCTATGGAATGTGGTTATGTAAAACCCACAGATACCCTGTTGATTGACCGTTTCATCACTGCTGAAACTTCAGACGATGAAACAAAATTCATTAGCATCGTACCGGCTGATGAAGCTAATGATATTATTCAAGTATTGGTACGCTAATCATTAACTGAACATTAAAAGAACAATGAATACAGAATTTGCACAATTGAAAATGGAAGACCTTAGAAAGGAACTTCCGGAAATGGTAAGAAGTTTGGAAGCATACCGTCAGGGTTCCAACAACACATTGCCTATTGAAGTTACTCTGGAAGAACTGGTACAGGGTAAATATGGTGTATCACAGGATGCCTTCTTCGAAAAGTTGGGTATTAATCCTAAGATTGATACAATGCAGAATATCTTCACTATGCCGCAACAGAATATCCGTTGGATTGTACCGGAAATCATCCGTGCTGCTATTACAACTGGTATGCGCCAGGCACCTTTCTACCCGAACATCATTGCTTCAGACCAATCCATTAATGGTTTGCAGGTAACTATGCCGATGGTAAATATGTCGGATGCTGCTCCCGCTAAGGTAAATGAAGCAGAAACAATTCCTTTGGGAGATGTAAGTTTCGGACAGAAATCAGTTTCTCTGTTCAAAATCGGTAAAGGATTTAAACTTACTGACGAAGTTAAGAACTACGTTTCAATCGATGTATTGGGAATCTATCTCCGTGACTTTGGTATTCAGTTGGGTTATGCTATGGATACTTTGGCAATGGATGTTTTGATGAACGGTAACAAAGCTGATGGTTCTGAATCTGCTCCGGTTATTGGTGTATATGAAACAACCAACGGTATTACTTATAAAGACTTGTTGCATATCTGGGTTCGTGCTGCTCGTATGGGCCGTAACTTTACTACTATGATTGGTGGTGAAGACCAGGCTATCGAGATGTTGAACTTGCCTGAATTTAAAGAACGTCACTCAGGAACTACAGAAGCTACACTGAATATCAAGTCTCCGGTTCCCAACAAGGCTGACTTCTATATTCACCCGGGAACTCCCGATCAGCAGTTGTTGATGGTAGATACCAGTGCTGCCTTGATTAAGCTTACTGCTAAACAGTTGATGCTTGAATCAGAAAGAATCGTATCTAATCAGACTGAAGCTGTATATGCTTCTCTGACTACAGGTTTCTCTAAGATGTACCAGGATGCTGTTCTTCTGTTGGCAGCTAACAAGAAATTCTCTGAAGCTGGATTCCCGAGCTTCATGAACATTGACCCATATTTATTGGTTAACTTAGAATAATATCCGGGATTTCTTCATTGTATTTTTGTCTAATTTCTCCCCGAACAGTTTCAATCCATTCTGTTCGGGGTTTTATATTATAACCTAAAATAAAAAAATAAAAGATTATGGCTACTACTTATATTGTAACTGTTGGATCTAATGCCTACAGTTTTAACGACCAGGTAACTGGTATTTCAATTGCAAAAGGCGAAGAGAGAGAACTTACTGCTCGTCAGTATAGAACAAAACGTATTCAGAAAGCTTTAGTTTCTGGCCACTTGGTTTTAGTTCCTGAAAAGAACAAAGTTAACAAGTATACCGATGAGGATATCGAAAAACTTAACAAGAAGTTATCTGCTCAGTTTGCAAAGGGCATGGAGATTGGTAAGATTGCCAAAGCATATTCTCTTGAGGAAGTTAAGTTGATTGCTAAGAAACACGAAATCGAAGCCGACCCGAAAGATACTGTAAAAGATATCCTTGAAGTTTTACTTGAAGATTTCGAAGAAAACAAAGAATAAACAAACGAATATAAATGAAAAAGAATCTAGACTTCACATATGTAACATCAGGTCTGGAAGTTTCATTTAGAGTATTAACCAAAGTCCCGGCCAAATCCATTTTTGACTGGGACTTTGGCGATGATAAGGGAGAGGTTTTCAATGGTGGAAGACATCAATCTTACTCTTATGAGAAGTCTGGATTTTATGATGTAACACTACATGTCACTAATTCTGAAGGATTAGATTTGACTTGTACTAGAACCGTAGTTGTATGTAATTATGGGCATACTACTCTTCAGGATACCATCTACAATTTAATAGATAGGTATATTCCCAAAGAATTGCATGAGAGTATGACCATAGAAGATAAAACTGCATACATCACTAAATGGCAATTATATATCTTCCCACTAGTAAATCATGTTATACCACCAGATAAATATGATGATGAATTATGGTATGAGGGACTAGAAAACCAATTAATTATGGAATTGGCTGTATGGGATTATCTCAATATACAAATACAAAATATACTGTTGGTTGCAGGAAATAGTTTTAGAGAAATTATCTCCACTGAATCTCATGGACCAGACCAAGATGGTGATTCACCTGGAGAACATGCTAGAGGGGATAGGATAAAGCAAATTACTACGGGTCCTACTGAAGTACAGTATTATGATAAGATATCCGAAAGTATATCTAGCTTATGGAGTACTTATTCAAAGATGATCCAACCTGGAGGATATATGGATGAATTGAGAAAGAATCTCTGTATGCTAGCATCTAGGTTAGAGATATACTTACCATTCTGTGATCAAATCGAACGGTTAGTAGTACCAAAAGTAGTAAATCATCGAAAACCAACTCCTTTGGGAGGACCTAATCCAACAGCCCCCCTCAATAAAGCAAGTAAACCTTCGTTAACCCTAATAGATAAGAAATCATGACAAAAGAACCTTGGAGAATGGTTAAGAACCATTCTTGGAATAGGTATAAAAAGATTATCACTGATTTCTTAGACTGGGATGCTGGAAGACAAACAATTACTTGGGCTAAACATGTTAATCAATATCTAAATCATGCTGAGGATGATAGCCCAAGATATTATAATATTCCCATAGAAGCTTTATGCTATTACAATGCTTTTAGGAATTGGCCTATTAATAAGGCTACTGTTTCTGGAGAATTAGATGATGAGAACCTTTCTATACTTATTTCAAAGAATTACATAGAACAAATCGGATATCTCAATCAGGAAGGTTATTGGAACTTTAACTGGTCTGAGGATAGATTTGTTATCAATGGGATAGTATATAAACCTTCTGGAGATACTCAAGTATCTCAGGCTAAAGATGAAGCTTTGGTATTCTTGGTAATCCTCAAAAGGGATAGAGATACTAAAATCAAATTCGTAGAACAAAATCCATAAAGATATGAAAATGTTAATGTTACGTTTCACCAAGCTTAACAATGTAGAGGGCGATTGGTGGGACAGTAATCTTATAATCTTGAATGGACCTTCTGGAGTTCACATAGAAATGCCTGGTACTGGTAATTCGGCTACTACCATGCAATCTATGACTGGTATGAAGTTCGTATCAAATTACCAAGATTACTTTGGAGAGGTATGGGATAAAGATATACCTCATATAGGCTTTGGCCAAGTTATTAAGTTCAGAGTTAGGAAATTACCTGATTATGCCGTAGTAGTTGGGGATATAGAGGATGGAGGAGATGTTGACCCAGATAATCCAGATGATATCCCAAATGCTTTTGCTGGTAAAGAAAAAGAATACTTCCGTGGTAATAACTCAGAACTGTTATTGGGAAAGAATAAAGTAACACCTTAAAATATATACATATGTACGTTAGTAAATACTACACTTGCGAAGAGATTGACCAACGGCTATTACAGGGTTATTATGATGACTCTTTGGCTCATGGTTTTGTTGGAACTCTTAAAGAGTTCTGGACATTCTTCTTATCAATTGCAAACAAGGTAGATAAGAAAGAAGGTTGGGATTTGTCAGAAAATAACTTCTCTGATGAATTGCTAGAAAAACTGAATGGAATTGAGGAACATGCTAACTACGTTACTAAAGTTTCTCAACTAGAAAACGATTTGAAATATCAGACTCAAGAACAAGTTGAGAAATATATACATGACTTAGTAGATGGTGCTGATGATGCTTTGGATACATTAAAGGAATTGGCTGAAGCATTAAACAATGACCCGAACTTTGCTACCAATATCACTAACCGATTAACTGAATTACGTACTCAATTAGAAGCTGAGGTAACTAGAGCTAAGAACCGTGAAAACGAATTAGCTTCTCAGATTAAGATTGTGAACGATAACTTGGTTAACTCGGTTAATACGTTGAATGCAACTATCCTTAAAGTAGTACAAGATATTACTAGGATGATAGAAGCAATCAATGCTCGTATTCAAAAGGTAGAAGACCGGGTTGGTGATTTGGAAGTAGAAACTGACAATAACTTAACTGAAGCTAAAGAATATGCTAAGGAATTGGTAGATAAGGAAGCTGCTGAACGTAGAGCTGCTGATGAGAAACTGACCGAGGCTGTTCATCAAGTACAGTTAGACCATACTAGGGATATTGCCGACTTAAATAATAAGATTCTAACCGAGGCTTCAGAAAGAGCAAATGCAGATGTAGCATTAGAATCTAAACTGAACACCGAAATCAGTGATCGTAAAACTGCAGACCAAGAACTTGAATCCAAGATTAATGCTGAAGCTGCAGCTCGTACTGCTCAGGATGAAGTATTACACCAACAGATTGTAAAGGAAACTTCTGACCGTCAGAATGCAGATAATGGTTTACAGCAGAACATTACTCAAGAAGCTCAGAACCGTCAGAATGCAGATACTGTACTTCAGAACAATATTGATAACGAGAAAGAAACTCGAATTGCTCAAGATGAAATCCTTGACCATAAGATTGAGGATTTGAAAACTCAGGCCGGTACAGATAAAACCGAATTGCTTGAAAAACTAGAGCAAGAAAAGCAAGAACGTATTGCTGCCGATAAAGACTTAGATAATCGTAAGGTAGATAAAAGAGAAGGCTATTCTCTTACTAAAAACGACTTTACCGATATTCTCAAGGCTAAATTGGATGGCATTGAAGAACATGCTAATTATATCACAAAAGTATCTCAGCTTATCAATGATGCTGGTTATCAAACTGAAGCAGATCTTCAGGCAGCTATTGAAAAGATTATTGGGGAAGCTCCAGAGGTTCTTGATACTTTGAAGGAGATTGCAGATGCTTTGGGTAATGACCCAAACTTTGCAACTACAATTACTAAGAAATTGGCTGCTATTACCGAACAGTTGAATCAAGAAATTACTAATCGTACAGAAGCTGATGCCCAGGTACAGGCTAATGTAGATAAGGAAGTTTCTGACCGTAAGGAAGCTGATACTGCTCTTGAGGCTAAGTTGAAAGAATACGTTGATAACGAAGTAGATAAAATTACTGGTAACACTGACGGTATTCAAGCTAGTCTGAATAAGGAAATCCAAGATAGAAAAGATGCCGATGCTGCATTACAAGCTGCTATCACTAAGGAAGAAACCGACAGAAAAGCTGCAGATACTGCTTTAGATACTCGAGTAACAGCAAATGCTACCAAGATACAAGAATTGGCATTATCTATTCAGGATGCTGTAAATACTGTTAAGAATGAACTCCAGGCTAAGATAGATGCTTTACAGACGGAGGTAAATGCTAACAAGGCAAATATCCAACGTAATACTGACAGATTAAATGACCAGATTACTAAGGAAGCTGAAGATTATGCTGAATTAAAAGGCATGGTTAATGCAGAAGCTGAAGCAAGAGCCAATGCTGATACTAATCTTAAGTCTCAGGTAGATAAGGTAAATATCGACTTGAACACTGAGGTTTCAAAGAGAGAAGCTGGTGATACTGTTTTACAGCAGAATATCGATAAGGAGATCTCTGATAGAACTTCAGCAGATACTTTATTAGATAATAAGTTCACTGGCTTGATAAATACTGAATCTACTGTCCGGGCAAATGAAGATGAGAAAATCAATGCTCGAATCGACCAGGAGATTAAAGATCGTAAGGCAGGTGATGATGCTTTAAGCACCAGAATAGATAGCCTCAATAGTGGAGTAACCGGTTCTTTAGATGAGCTCAGGGAGAAAGTAACTAATAACACTACTGCTATTCAAACCGAAGTAGAAAGAGCTAAGGCTGCTGAACAAACTCTTAAGGATTCTCTGACTACAGCTATGGAAAATCACAAAGATGATTTGGTAGCTATATCTAAAGATATCAATGATGAGGCTCAAAGTAGACTACAAGAAGATACCAAGCTTCAGAATAATATTGATACCGAAACCTTTAATCGTACTCAGGCAGACACTCTGTTAGAGAATAAGATTACTCGGGAAGTATCGGATAGAATTCAGGCTGTTGAAAACTTGAATGACCGAAAGGTTGATAAAGTAGATGGCAAAGAGCTTTCTTCAAATGACTTTACCGACTTATTAAAAGCTAAGTTAGATAATATCCAGGAATTTGCTAACTACATTACTAAGGTATCTCAATTGGAAAACGATTCTAACTATCAGAATGCCGAACAAGTAGAAGCTGCAATCCAAAAGGTTATTGGTTCTGCTCCTGGAGTATTAGATACTCTAGAAGAGATTGCAAAAGCATTAGGAGATGATCCTAACTTTGCAACTACAATTACTAATAAGCTGACTGAACTTAAGGGTATTATAGATAAGGAAATCTCCGATAGAACTGCAGCTGATGAACAAGTTACTCAGAAGTTTACTGAATTAAGTACTACTCTTAATGCTACAGTAAGCGAATTGAGAACTTTCGTAACAGAAACTCGTTCTGAATTATTAACAAAGGCTCAGGCTCAAGATGAATTGATTGCCAAGAATACTGCTAATATTCAACGTAACCTAGAATTAATTCAGGGATTACAAAGCAATCAGAATACTGGTTACCTTGAAATCAAGGAACTGTTGAATACAGAAATCGAGGCTAGAAAGGCTGAGGATATTCGTATTGAAGCTAAAGTAGATAAGAATACTCAGGATCTTACTACAGAACGTAATGAGCGTATTGCTGCAGATAAAGTTCTTCAGGATAATATCGATGCTGAAGAGGCTGCAAGAATTGCTGCTGATAATGCTCTGGGTAAACGTATAGATAAAGAAATCGAGGATAGAAAAGCAGCTGATACCGCACTTGAGAATAAATTTAATGGTATCACTAATGGTTTAGATGAACGTCTTCAGAAAGAAGAAGCAACTTCAAAGGCTTTACCCTTAACTATGGTTACGGAAATTGATCCGAACTTGGTTATCAACGGTACTTCTGCTGAAGTAAACTTTAAGAGTTCTGTAAAAGAAGAGGGCAATCTCTATGGAGAACCTCCTATGCCTCGTAAGTTTGCTATACCTTCTGCTACAGATGCTAAAGCAGGTCTTCAGTCAGCAGCCGATAAGAAGAGATGGAATTCTATGCCTAATGATTATATCACGGGAGCTAGTTATACACCTAAGGCTAGTGTGGTTACTACTAACATAAGTAGAAGTACATATAACTCCGATGAAGGTATACAGAAATCTAATGATTTCACTGTAGATATCCCCGCTTCTACTGCTGAGAAAGCCGGTGTACAAACTGCAGCAGATAAGAAGTTATTTAACTCTATTCCTCAGACTGTAGTAGTTGGAGAAGGAGCAACTTCAGATGCTAATAAAGTTACAGTATCAGTAAACCGAAAAACTGTAAACGAAGGTATATATAAAGATGATAATACCACTTTTAATTTACCAGTAGCCTCAACTACTAAAGCTGGTACTATGTCTGCTGCTGATAAGGTTAAGTTGGATGAAACTTTACCCCAGCAGATTGCTAAGGAAATCCAAGACAGAAAAGATGCCATTGAAGCCTTGAAGAATTCTTCCGAAGCTTCTCTTGCTCAAGAAATCGAGGATAGAAAAGCAGCTGACCAGGCATTGGACACTAAATTTACTCAGGCTATCAAAGAAGAGGCAGATGCTCGTGCTGAATACGACCAGGTTCAGATGCAAAAGATTCAGGAAGAAGAAACCGACAGAAAAGCTGCAGATACTGCTCTTGAAAATAAGTTACAAACCAACATCAATAACTTAGAAAAGAAACATGATGATTTTGTAGCAACTAAGGGTAAGGCTAATGGATTTGCATCTTTGGATGGTAATGGATTAGTACCCTCTAGTCAATTGCCTTCTTATGTTGATGATGTTATCGAAGCTTATGCTACTTATGATATCAGTGAAACTGGAAAGCTGAGCAATATTAAATTATATTCTGACCCAGATCATGCTAATCCTATTACTGGAGAATCAGGTAAGATATATTTGAATATTACCCAGGATGAACCCTCTTATCAATTCCGTTGGTCAGGTACTCAGTTTGTAGATAGTAATACTTCTTCTTTGATACTTGGAGAAGTTACTGGTACTGCTTATGATGGAGGTAAAGGTAAATATTTATCTAACTGGAGAAAAGCTTTGGTAGATAACTTGATATACTATTCTCATATCAAGGATAGGGGAGCTTGGACTAGAAATGCCAACGAGGTTAGATTAAACTTTGATTGTTCAAATTTCTATGACCCTGTAACTATAAATTCTTATAACGAACCTATACCTGCTGCTACTAAAGATTTAGCAGGTGTACAAACAGCAGCAGATAAGAAACTGTTTGATTCTATCCCAGGAGGAATTGTATCTAATATTACTAGTTCAAAGGTTGATGAATCACTAAAAGATAAGAATGTAGTTAGACTAAAAATAGAGAACTACAATCGCTATAATACTGAAAATCAGTCAGTATTACCTGAGTATAAGAAGGTATATTGGGAAATCACTCTTCCTTCAGCAAGTGCAGAACAAGCCGGTACTATATCCGCAGATATGTTCAACAAACTTAACTCTGGCCTGAATGGAGATATTACCAATGCTTTGAATGAAGCTAAGGCTTATACTGATGCTGCTAAAACTGCATTAGAGAAATTAATCCAGGATTCTGACAAAATAATCAAGGAAAGCTTAGATGCTCATATTGGCAATAAGAGTAACCCTCACAATGTAACCAAAATTCAGATAGGTTTAGGTAATGTACAGAATTTAGCTCCTGCAGACATGCCAGTATCTACGGCTCAGGCTGCATCTATTGCAGATGCTAAGGCCGCAGGTACAAAAGCTCAAACCGATTTAAGTACCCATGCAAACAGAGAAGATAATCCTCACAATGTAACTAGAGTTCAATTAGGATTGGCTACTACAGACCAAGTAGTATTTGCTAAAACTACTGCAGCTTCTGGTTTCTGGAAGGAATCAGATGGTAGATTAAAATCTCAAGTAGAGAATTTGAACCATACTCTGGACCAAATCTGCAATATACCTACAGTTCACTTCAAGATGAATGGTAAATACCAAGTGGGAACTATTGCTCAGAGCTTAGAGGAAATTGAACCTCTGTTGGTATCAGAGAATACTATACCTGCTTCTCAAGTACCTAACCAATCTAGATTCGAAACTTTCGTCGGAGAAGATGGTCAGGAATATGTAAAAGTAAAAGTGGTAGAGTATGAAATGCTCAGTGTCATGGCTCTTGAGGGAGTTAAGTTATTGAGAAAAGAATTCGAAGACTTTAAGAAACAATTAAACAATAAGTAATATGGCAGAAATAGCAACTTGGAGTGCTATTCTGAATAAGACCGGCCTTGGTAAGACCTCTAATGAGTGCCCTACCAAGGCTGAGTTGTTAGCACTCAATAATGGTAAGGACTCCAATGTTGACAAGGTTATTGTAATTAGTAATGCTGCTAGCTACGGTAACAATGAATGTGTCAAGTTAGAGGATATCAATGCCGAGCAATGGATTTATACATTCCAGTGGGATCCGAATGGTAATCCTTCTTTTAATGCTCCAGCTACTGGAGGTACATACCCCTTTGGTTCATATGCTTCTAATCGAGTTAAGCAAGTAAACGGTGTTAATACTACTATCTCTCAAAGTTTGGCGAATGATGTCACTAAAACTTCGGAAGGTTCTTGGTATACTACAGATTACGACGGTAATAAAGGTAGAATAGTACCCAACAATACATCTACTAATAGTAAATCAATCACTGTAACTTGGACTCAGAAGTATTCAGGTAAAACTATACAGGCAACATTTACCCAGGCAGCAGGTAGAAAAGTTTATTCTTCATGGAGTTATAACTGTAGAGTAGATAAAACTTCTTTCAGTTACAGTGGAGGTCAATCTAATGTAACTGCTAAGAGTGCAAGTAGAACTTATACTTGGAATGGTCAAGGTAGTAGTTATACAGAATCAGAAACTGCTACCGTAAGAGTTTCTAGTCCGGCTTCTATTAGTGGTAATAGTATTTCTATCCCAAGTAATAGTGGTTCTGATAGAAATTTTACGGTTACTTTCGATTTCCCAACTGCTACAGACCAGACTATCTCAATTTCTCAGGAAGGAGGTCAAGTAACCTATGTAGATCACCTATCTATAGACCCAACTACTAAAAATGTACCTGGAACTGGTTCAAGCTTTATGTTGACAGTAAATGCCAATTATGATAAATATATAAACGGAACTTATGTAGAAAATTTTAGTTCTATTTATACTTCGGAGGAAGTAGTTGAGGGAACTTCATCCGATATTACCATCTATGGTAGAACTTCTAGTGGATGTAGAATTAGTGTAGCACCAAACCCTAACTCATCACCTAGAACTTTTAAGATTAAGTTTACTTACGATACGGCAACTCCTGTATATTTAACAATTACACAGAATTCGGCTGAGGTAACTTATCCTAGTAGGGGTATGGTATTTGAACACAGTACCCAACAGGATAGTGGATATAAAACTAGTACTTTATCTATAGGTACTGTTGAAGGTAAAGGAGGTAATATTTCTTTTTATATAAAAAGCTATAGGTCTAGATATGTTAACGGTTCTTTAAGTTCTACCGAAGCTATTAAACCTACTCTTATTTTGCCATCCGGAGTAACCGAAACTATTACTAATGTGAGTGGTTATTACTTTAAAGTAACTATTACCATACCTGAGCATTCAAAGCCTGCAAGCAGAACTCTTACAATCAGAGCTAATCAACCTAATGGCTTAGATAGAGAGTTAGTACAAACTGTACAACAGAGTGCTTCAACTTATGAGTTTGGTATTAGAGAAAACTCGGAGGATTCTTTGAGTACTTCTCTTACTTATGGTTGGCCAAGTTCAGATCCATCATACAAGAGATATGTAAGAGTATATTCTAGGAAGAATGGTAATCAATTCCTTAATTGGGTTTTATCTTCTAATGTGGATTGGATTACTATATCTGGTTCAGGTGCCGGGGCTACATTTAAGGTAGCTAATAATAGTAGTTCATCTAGAACTGGAGTTATTACCTTTACTCAAGGGGAATCTGGTAAAACTTGTACTCTGACAATAGTTCAAGAAGCAAAAATAAATAATTTCAGATTGGAATTAAGTTTAAATATTTCAAATGGTAATGATCAAGAAGATACGTGGGGATTATTTGATACGGGTAATGAACCTCATACTTCTGGCTTTATGTATGATATGAGCTTAATACGTGAGGGTATTATAGTAGACTCAGTAGAAGGTAAAACAACTGTGAATTCTCTTCAAAGTATTACTAAGGATATAGGGGTTGGAGATAAGGTTTATGTATGGGCCCATAATCCTGTAAGAGGTTTATGGTTATTAATTGGTAACTTTAGTATTGAAGAGGGGAATAATACCTATCATTGGGATGTTTCTTGGGCCACCTAGACAATTTAATCCTAAACACAACACTAGTACATTTATTGATAGATAAATTTAATTATTAACTTTAAAACTAAATCATTATGGAAGTTAAATCTGGTGAAGGTACTGTAGTGGTTGTGGATCGTAATCATTGCGAGGTAATGAAAGGCCAGCAAGAGATTAAGTGTCTGATTGAGAACACTGCAAAAGACCAAGAAATTGCTAGACTGAATCGAGTAGTTGATGCTCAAAGAGATCAGAACATTATTAACTCGGTAGTACAGGCTTTGGGTAATAAAACTGCATAATTTCTATTAAAGTTGATTAGGGAAAAGGGAGGTACCTATAGCGGGTATTTCCCTTTTTTCGTTTTAATCTAGTAAGAAACATGGAAGAAGATAATAAACTACAAACCTTTACTCTCCAAATGCAACTACCGGCTCCTAATTTAGAGGTAGCAAAGAGAGTAGCCGATGAAGCACAAAGACTGATAGATATCTATGGATACTATAATTTCTTGAACCTAGTAGAATTTATGAAACAGAATCCCAGTATGGTTCAAATGGGATTAAGTCTAATCAATAAAAATAATGCAGTATGGAAGAAATGAAATTTAAATCATTACAAAGAGGAGATTTAGTCTTTACTCTAGAAAGAGACAGAAGATCAATGTACCCAATCTTTGACCGAGCTAAAGTAGTAAAGGTAGGAGAAAGTAAACCCAGAGCTAATGAAAATGGTGATGGCTTTTCTAATCTTATAGAAATTGTTCTTCAAGATTCCATTGGTACAGTAACCGTATATTTACCTTCGGATGGGAATGAGGGTATTTATAACAATGTGTACTACACTCTAATTGGAAGTAATATTGTAAACGAAGTATCATTGCAAAGGTCACAGGCTCTTGGTATTATTAATAATGTAGGTAAATACGAGAACATAATAAAGGAATGCGATAATATCCTTGCTATGTTTGAAAACAAGGAGCCCACTAATGGTAGTCAATTCAATGAAGAATTCGCTTCATTCAGGAAAGATGTAGTATCAGTATTACAATCACAACAGCAAGCCATAAACCTTATGATGGATTCACTTGGCTTGAATAAACCGAAGGAAAATCCAGATGGCAAGTAAGTCAGTAAACATAACTATAAGTACTCCCTTGGGAGACTTACAGATATATACTGACCCAAAAGAACAGGCTAGAGCTGAGAGGTTAATTGCAGAAACTCCTTCTATCATGAGGAATGCTTATGATAGAGCTACTGAGAAATTCGGCAATCAACTTCTCAGACTTGTGAAAAAATGCCTAAGAACAGGTACTCCCCCAAGAGGAACCCATTGGGATCCTCACTCTGCTAATACTATTAAACGATATGGAGAGCATACCCTTTTGAATTATACGGGTCAGTATTTGAGATCAGTACAAATAGTAAAACAGAAGAATCGAACTTACGTAGGTATACCTACTAACCTTAAGAAAACCAGAAAGGGTGATAGGACTAGTAAAAGAACATTGAACCAAGTAGCTATCATGTTAGAGTATGGTTCTAGAGGTGGTAATTTACCTCCAAGACCTCTATGGGCACCAGCTTTCGAACAAGTTGGTGGTAAGAAGGTTCTGAAGGAAACTATAGTAAGAGAACTTCGTAAAGAAATAAGGAAATATAGAAGATAATGGGATTCACTATAAGCAAGAATCAAGGTTCAGGTAGGACTGTTATAACGGTAACACCAGAAGAAAAGAATGCTACGGACAAAGATATAGTTCAGATCTTAACAGTAGAAGCCGTAGATGGGTCAACTAAAGAAGTAAAGCTTATCCACAAGAAAGGGGAAGGCAATTATGAATACACTTTCAGAGTTTCACCCACTGAATTATACTTTGAGCCTACAGGAGAAAGTAAAGAGGTTACTATTGTATCTACTAAACAAATGGTAATCAATGGAAAGAAAGTTGGTGATCCAGTTAATGTAAATTATACTAGGGAAAACTCGGGAGATGTATCTGGCTCTGGTACTACTCTTATCATGAGCTTAAACGATAATACTCATAATGATAAACTTGGCCAAGTAATTTTCATACAGGATGAATCAGGTAAAACTGTAGTTGTAACTTGTAGACAGGGTAAAAAAGAGAACACTGGAGGGGATATTGGTCTTATCCAATTATGGTCTGGTTCTGGAGTTCCTGAAGGTTATGTACTTTGTGATGGAAGTCAAGTAAGTATAGCAGAATACCCAGAATTATATAAAGCTATTGGAGATAAGTATAATACTGCTTCTACTAAAGCTGGTTATATAAGTGTTCCAGACTTAAGAGGTAGATTTGTAGTAGGATATGATCCAAGAAATTATGAATACGAACGTATTGGTAATACTGGTGGGCAGGCCCTAGTAACTCTTACTCTAGATCAAATACCTCCTCATAGTCATAAGATTACATTTAAAGAGGAAAAATGGGGGGACGATGCTAATAATCGGCCATTCCCTAATCATACTAGGCCTGACTCAAGTTATTCTGCTGATACTCAAGTAACCGGAGGAGGTAGTCCTCATGAGAATAGGCCACCATATTATGTATTGGCTTATGTAATGAAAATAAGATAGGAGGTAATTATGGTAAATTCACAAGAGATAGTAGAGAGAACCTTCTATATATGCTTATTGAATGTTCTCTTAGAAAAGAAGATGGGACTTAATCCTGAGGATTATTTACCTTTATCACAAGAGAATGAAAAGAGATTCCAAGAAGATAAGGAAGCAATAGATAAGTTCATTTACTTATTTGGTATAGGTAATAACCAGGTAAGAGGTCCTAAAACTTGTCCAAGGATAACTATAGAAAGCACTGCTTATTATCCTGGAGATATTGGAGTAGAGAAATATATCATTGGAGATAAATTAGAGGCAGGCAATTATCAGATGTCAGAGTTCCCGTATGAAACCAAGGATATCACTATCGATATTCATCTGGTAGCAACTACTCAGAATGATATGAGATTACTTCACTCTATTCTTCATGAAGCATTACCCACTAGGGGATATATAAGACCTTACTTCAATGATTTAGAAGAATGGGATAAAGGTAGGATAGCTCCTACTGGGAATCTGTTTATAGAGATGGGTAATTTCTATGATCACCCAGATGAATCCCATGGATTATTGGAAAAGGTATACCAATATATATGTAAGGATGGTATTATACCAGAAAAACTGGTAGAAATGGGGGATCTAATACCTATAAAAGATATAAGTCTTTTACTAGGACCAGAATACCAAAAGGACGAGGAGATGCTCAATCTCAATATACATGTTTAACTCAAAAATTTACTAAAATGAAAAAGTTAGTGTTTATGCTGATGGCACTCATTTTACCAGTGTCATTATTTGCTGCAGAAGTAGAACCTTCAACTGGTTCAGAGTTCGTAATCAATCTGGGTACCTTTACGGGTATAGTAACTTTGGTATCATCTTTGGTTACTCAGATACTAAAGGTAATCCCAGCTATCAAAGACAACAAATTTGCTAAGATTGGTATATCTGCCTTAGTAGGTATTCTTGTATGTCTTATAGCTTGGGGATTACAACTTACACCATTATTGGAAAACTACCCATTCTATCAGGTATTAATTTATGGATTAGCTGCTGGTTTATCAGGATGTGGTTTCTATGATGTGATTAAGGCTATCGGAGGTTTATTTAAGAATAAAGAAGATTAATTTTCTAATATAATACCAGTAAGGTAACGATACTTACTGGTATTAATTAAATTAATGTATAACCTATAAAACACAAGGATATGTCAAAATCACCAAGCGTTGTTTTTAAATTCGAGAACAACAATGTTCAACAGACTACTCCTCTTTTAGGAGTATCATGTTTCTTGGCTAGAACTGAAAAAGGTCCCTATGATGATCCTTCAGAATTAATCACTTCTTTCTCTCAATTCCAAAGAATATTTGGTAAAGAGATTGTACCTGATGGTTCTGTATCTAACATAGAGAAAGCTTTAGTAGGAGGTTCTAAGCTAAGAATTATTCGTGTATTGGGAGCAGGTGCTAAAAAGGGTACCATTACTAAAGCAGAAGACTCTAGAGTATTAGAAGAAGATGAGATTGAATTAGCTTCTGCTATACCTGGAGAAGTTCAAGCTTCTGAAGTAATGAAATTTACTTCTGGAGGTACTAATGTAAGCTTTGGTTTGGTAACTAAAGGTTATGGTGATCCTATTGGTTCTGGAGAAACCTTTAAAGTAGGTTTTTCTAAATCAGTGAATACCATCTTTTATAACATATATGATGCCAATGGTTCTATCCTGGAATCAGGTCCGGTAATTACTTATAAAACTAAGGATGCTCAGAATAAAACTTCTGTAGATTACCTGGCTTTAAGCAACTTTGCTAGTAATTCTGCATACCTGGAACCTAAGATGGTAACCACTACCGATAAGATTAAGTCTTTCGAAAACCTGGTAGCTTGGCTTCAGACTTCAATTGACCAAACCGAGAATCCCCTAACTATTCAAGTTGGAGGTAAAGAAGCCACTAGTACTGAGACTATGTTCAATGGTACACTGGGTACTGCTGGTGCTGACCCTACTGCAGATGAATGGATTGCTTCTTTGGATTTGGTAAAGGATTATACAGATGTTTATCAGTTAGCTTGTTCTCATATTCATCAACATCTGAAAACAGATCAAGATGTTTTAAAAGTACACAAGGCTGCTAAAGATATGTGTGCTGAATTGCAAGAATATACCTATTACATCGAAGTACCTAAATATACTGCCCATTATTCTGAGAGAACTCAGCCTAGAAATAAGCAGAGCATTATCACTTGGATTAATAAATGTTTGGGTAGTATCGGTAACTCTAGGTATGTGGCCTATTTTGCAGGTGGTATCAAGTACTACAATGAATTCGGATTGCTTACTAATTCAGATGTATTGGGTACTATCTTCGGTTTGGGTGATACTTCTGCTTCTAACTATGGACCTTGGAAGTCATTTGCCGGTATGAACCGTGGAGTAATCTATGATGGTCAGGGCCCAGTAAGTCCTAACTATGGTAGTGATTCTCGTTATAATGAACTAAACGAATTGGCTCAGATGTATGCCAACATGATTGTAATCAAAGATACTCCGTCTTCTGGTAAACAAACCATGTTATGGCATTGCTTCTCTTCTCAAGTAAAACAGGATTCAGAAAGATTCCTTTCAATTGTAAGGTTGAATTTGTACTTGAAGAAGACTCTTCGTCCTATATTGAATAAGTATTTGGAAGAGCCCAATATCTGGGGTACTTGGAAGAATATTTATCTTGAGGTAAAACCAATCCTAGATAATCTGGTAGATGAAAATGCTATGTCAGAGTATACATGGATGGGTGACCAGGATGCTGGCTCTTATTCAGAACTCTCTGTAAATAATGAAGCTGATGTCCGTCAGGGTAAATATAAAGTAATCCTGAAGTACAAAGATATTGTTCCTATGCAAGAAATTACAATTAACATTGTAATCGATGCAGCTTCTAAATCAGTTAACATTTCAGAAAACGAATAACATTAAAATCATAAAACATGGGAGCAAAAGTAAAGAATCCTAGAAAGAAATTCCTATGGAGCATCTCTTTCCCAAAACATCCTATCAATACATATCTATTCCAGACTTGCCAACTTCCAGATATTGAGATTGACCAGGTTGCTCATGGGGATGTAAACAGGGATGTAAAAACTGCTGGTAGAGTTACCGTAGGTAATCTGGTAGTAGAGAAACTTTTAACTACTGCTGGTTCAGATACCTGGCTTCAAGATTGGTTATATTCTTGCCAAGATATGATAGCTGGAGGTGGGTTAGTTCCTAGTGAATATTGGGAAACTGCCCTTGTAAATGAACTTGCAGAAGATGGAGTATCTGTCCTAAATACTTGGCTGCTTGAAGAAGTTTGGCCTTGTAAAGTAACTGGCCTTGACTTAGATCGTATGGCTTCAGAAAACACAATAGAAAATATAGAATTTTCTGTCGGTACTTGCGATAAGTATTAACTCTCTTAGTCATTTTCTTACTAGAGTTTTAGGTGGAGGGGTGGGATTCCTAGATAAGGAGTTTCACCCCTTTCTTGTTGATACTTACCGCTACTATGAAATTATGAACTTTTAAAAATTAGATAAAATGGATATGACACTAAGAACCTTAGTATTCACTGCTCCTTCTGGTAGACTTTTTGAAATCAGAGAGCAGAATGGTGAAGATGAAGAAATTATCACCAACCCGGTAGATTCAAAGAATCTTATGAATCTTACCAAGTATATTTCAGCAATAGTAGTTAAAACGAATGCTACTAAGTCAGGTAGATTAACCATAGAGGATGCTCTTAAGTTACCTTTGCTGGATAGATACTGTATCCTATTTAATTCTCGAATCTTCTCTTTGGGAGAGGAAGTAGAATTTACTTATAAATGGGATAACAAAGATTCTGTAACTTATTCTCAGGACTTGAGAGAATTTCTTTTCGATTATGCAGTACTTCCTATAGAACAAGAAATGGAAGAAAAACCCAATGCCATTCCTTACTACCTGGGAAGAAAAGGAGAAGATGGATTTACTCTTATGCAATATACAGAGGAATTGAACTCAGGTAAGGTAATCCAATTCGAATTGATGGATGGAGAAAAAGAGTCTCAGATGGTTCAGCTTTCACCAAGTAAACTTACTAGGCATTCTACTCTCCTACTTCGTAATCTTAAATTAAAGGTAGGAGATAAGTTTGAGAAAGTAGAAAACTTCTCTTTATTCTCATCAAGAGATATGGCAGAAATTCATCGTTTGGTAAATACAGTAGACCCAATCTTCCATGGGTATACTCAAATTGAGAATCCGGAAACTGGGCAAACTATTGATTACCCAATCATGGCTGCTCCTGATTTTTTCTACTTGACGGGAGATATAATTTAGAGGAAGATTACATATACATTACTCGGGCTGAGATAGTCTTAGACTATCTCACCTTTTTGTGTCTACCCGTTCGTAAAAGAAAGAAATTCCTACTCATAGCTGAGAATTATTATAAACAAATGAAGAAGAAAATGTCAACATGATAGGAGATACAAAAAGTTTAGTAGAAGTCGGGGTATCAATGGTACTCCGAGATAAGTTTAGCTCTGAAACCGGTAAAATTTCACAATCATTCAACAATATGATGAATGATATGAATGACTGGAACAGGGCTATTCAGATGAGTGCAGGTAATGCTGTACAAAACTGTATGAGATTCCTTGGAGGCATGGCAGAAGCTTATCAATATTCTGCTAAGGTCCAAGATACCATATTTATGGCCTCAAAGATTGCAGGAGCTACAGCTGAGCAACAAACAGAAATGATGCAATTAGCTCAAGCAGTCAATGCAGTTACTCCCTTGACTGCTGCAGATATTGCTTCCGGTCAAAGATATTTAGCAATGGCAGGTAATACAGTAGAACAGATAAAAGATATGACTGGGCCTGCTGCTAAGTTAGCATCTATCCTTGGTCAACCCTTTGGAGGTAAAGGAGGTGTAGCTGACTTGATGACTAATATCATGTCAATGTATGTTATACCTTCTCAACAAGCTACTAAGGTTACAGATGATTTATATACGGCTGTAACTAACGCTAATATGTCTCTTACCGATTTGGCTCAAGCTATTACTTATGCTGGAGCTGATATGGCTAATGCAGGATATGACTTAAGACAGACTGCTGCAGCTATTGGTGTATTGGGAGATATGGGTATTCAGGGTTCATCAGCTGGTACTGCATTAGCAAATATGATTCGTTATTTGCAACTTTCTTTAGCCGACCAGAAAAAGAAAGGGTTTAGTGCATTAACTAGTTTAGGTTTAAGTCCACAAGATTTCTTTGATGCTGAAGGTAATCTTATTCGATTAGATAAGGTATATCGTAAGTTTGGAGAAGCTCTTATGAATAAACCCCTTCTGGAAAGAACTAAAGCTTTCTATAATATCTTCGGAGTTCGAGGTACTCGTGATATCTCTAATCAGATTCGAAATATGATGGCTGGTTCTGATAAGATGACTAAGATCTTAGAACAATATGATAAGAACTCCGGCATAGTAGAACAGGTTACTGAGGAAAGATTAAAGACTCCACAAGGTATCATTGAAGCTTTCAAATCTAACTTTGAAAACTTAGTAGTAAATATAGGGTCAACTTTAGCCGACGTCTTTAATCCTATATTAACTGTATTCACTAAGATATCTCAATGGGTACAAGGAATAGCTGGTACTATAGGAGGTCAGATAGTAGTTAAAGCATTAGCTTGGGGTTCAATTACGGCTTTAGTAGTAAATGGCTATAGGTACCTAGCTGCTACTGGCAGAATGCTTTCTACTTACATGCAACAAACCAATACCCAATCTCAGGCTACAGCAAGTGGAGTTAGTAAGTCTGCAGCTGCAGCTGCAGTATTGGAGACCCGATTAATACATATCACTCAGATTATGAGGGAACAATATTACCTTCAAAAGGCAATGGCTTTCGGTTGGACTGCTGGACCTAGAGGAGGTTGGTATGGGCCAGATGGTAAACGTATTAGGAAGTTTGGAATACCCGGGCCAACATTGGGAGGACTTGGGGGAGGTACTACTAAACCGCCTACTCTTACTGCCGGACCTGCAGTAGCTAGGTTAGGTATGAAAGGTTTATTCGGTAGATTGGCTGGATTCTTGGGAGGCCCTTGGGGAATGGCCATTGGTATAGCATTACCTCTTGTAGCAGATTATTTACCCAGGTTAATAGATTCCTTAAACAAGAACACTGATTCTAATCTATCAAAGGAAACTCTAACTAGTGATGAATATTTGACCGAGAAAATGGCAAGAGCTATCAGAGCAGCTTTATTGAATGATAAACCTAATGGTACTGTTAACATTACTATTGATGGAGCTCCTGTTGGTTCTGTAGCTCCAGGTGAAACTTTAGGAGTTAATTATGCTACTCAAATTGGATTAATACCTTAAATTATGGCAAGAATATTAGGAAAACTAGCAGGTAAGGTTGTTAAGAAATATAATAATCTTACCCAAGATACTGCTGGAGTACTTACCGGTCCCATAAATAAATTATGGAGAGCTAAGATACACCTTAACCGATTAACTTCGGGTTTACCTAAGGATACTGCTCCAAGAGGTAAACTGTTTAATCCTAATGGGGCTTTGGGAGAAAGAGAAAGATCTTCCAAGAATCCAGTACTTAACAGTTCTCTTCAAAGCATTAGGAGATTACAACTTCAGCATGGGAATATTAAGATTGACAGAGATGATCCTGCTCAAGGTAGGACTGTAGTAGAAAACAATAAACTTTATGGAGTAAGCCAAGATATAAGAAAACTAAACCAGGTAATCATTTATAATACTAATGTTAGCCCATACCAATATATTGTTTTACAGAATAGACCTCTGAGCTTTGATTTTAGAGGAGAAACAACTTGGGCCACCATTAAGTCTATGGGTAGAAATACTCCTATGTATCATTATACGGGTTCAGAGGATATTGTACAATTCAATGTATCTTGGTACTGTGATGATCCGGATAATCCTGCTGAAGTATTAACTAAATGTAGGTTATTAGAATCCTGGAGTAAATCCAATGCTTATCAAGCAGCTCCTCCAATCCTACAGATTCAGTGGGGAAATTCTGATACATTTGAAGGTCATTATTATATACTTACTTCTGCTACATATTCTCTTTCTAATTTTAGAAATGCTTCTAGACAACGTATGAAAGGCTCGGTAGATATAAGAGAAGATCTAAATCTGTATCCTGCTACTGCTACTCAAGAATTAATATTCAAACGAGTAAGCTCATATAGTTTATCTTATGAGGATATTGTTAAAAGTAAAGCTGCAGAAAAGACTGTGGGTATTTTTACAACCGATAAAATCAAGTAACCATGGATATAACTTCTTATTTAGTTGGAGCAAGTCCATACGATAATGGATTTACTCTGAATTATGGAGATGGAGATTATTCTTTAGAATCCTACCCATTACTTATACCCTCTTCTCCCAATGACTTTCAGCATACCTTGAAAGAGGGTGAAACTCTACAGAATATCGCTTATAGGTATTATGGAGATTCTGGTAAATGGTATATTATTGCTGAGTATAATAACATAATAAATCCGTTCACTGAATTAAAAGGTGGAATGGTATTAATGATACCGGCTTATGGAAGTTAAAGCAAATAATCCTATATTATATAAAGGCACAGGTACTCCTTACCTAGCTATTTTTGATAATCAAGGTATACCAGTTATGAACCCTCTTACTGGTATACCTTTAGGAGCGTATATAAGTAGCTGGTCATATGTATATGATGAAGAAAAAGAAAACTTAGCTACAATAACTATTGATACTGGTAATCCAGATACTGTAGATGTAGAAGCTTTACAGGAAAATAGAGATATCTTTTTACAGTGGGGATATATTTTTAGTGATGGTACATTTGTATCAAGCCCAGCTATAAATATCAAAGTAAGAGATTTCGATTGTATCTTTGATTCTACAGGTACCCATATAACTATCAAATGTATCGATGGTACAAATCATCTTAGGTTTATGCCACCTCATAAACCCACTGAGGATACCGATGATAGTATGGTTAAATTCTTGGATTCAGGATGCGGATTAAATGTTGGAGTAATAATAGAAAGGTTTGAGTAATGGCAAATATAATAAGTAATCAAGCTTATGAAGCTATACAGGTACCAACAGAAGTTACTCCCGAAGTACAGGGTACCATTCTGTATGCTAATCAATTTAGTGGCATAGGTCAAGTTGGTATGCCAGACGATTTAGCTGAAGTACTTAATTCTAACTTAGGTACAATAGGTAATAATGTTCTAGTTCAACTAGAAGCTAAAATGGCTGCCTATGGTAATGGGCCTTGGTATGTAGATAGTAGAGATGGGGTAATTTACATACATAACCGTAAGTTTCAACAACCTCCTCATCATACCTACATATTCCAAGCTGAAAACGGAGAAGTATTAAGAGTATCTTTTACTACTCAAAGATCTACTAAGCAGAAGATGATGCAAGTGGGTAATACTATAAAACCTGAGGATAAGCAAATACAAATCCAGGTAAGTTACATCGATGACCAACAGAATGAGATTCTACATGACCCACTACAGTTAGATGCCCTATCTACAGTAGATGTGCAAAGCCCAGGATTATTTCATAGATCCCCCGAAGTTTTAAAACCCCATGTTGATAGTAAGGTAGAGAAATGGAAAGAAGATAGATTGAAATCCTTAGATGAAGAATTAGCTTCTAAAAAACAAGCTCAAAGACTAAAGACTGAATCTGCTAAGAAAGAATATGATGCTAAGGGTACTGGTTATTTAGATGCAGGTGGTGGATTAGAGTCTATGTCCGATACAGAATTAAGGGATGCTACTTCTCAAATGCTAGAGGAAGCTTATACTAAAGGAGAACTAACTAATATAAAATCTTCTATTGATGCACTAGTAGCGGGAGGAATGGACCTTACTTCTGCAATGAAACAAGTATACCAGGGTTTAAATTTCGTATTCAAAAATAAATACACTGAGGTATGGACTGAAGTTTGGGAAGACCCTCGTTCGTATTCTTCTGGAGAATTAAAGTCTTCTAGTCGTGTGAATAGTATGACTGAACTAAATGCCGAGAAAAGGAAAACTCAGGAGGGGCTAGCTAAAATGCAAGAAGATCCAAATATCATTGTCTATCCTTTAACTCTTCATGAAGAATCCTATTATCCTCAAACTTATAATCCAGTCCAAGCTGGTAGAGGTCCTGGAGATAATCATGGGTACTATCGAAGCCGAGTAAAGGTATTCAAAAAGGTAAAACAGCTTTTGAAAGTACCCGCTTGGAAAACTCTTACTAACTTATATGATAGAACTGGAGGAGTAGGCAATAGAGAAAGAGCAATGAGGATAAATGCTAATGGAGGTTTAAAGATAACCGAGAAAAAGCTGGTCTGCCAAATGCAAGTAGTAGGAAGACCTTCATTAAAAACCTCTATGGTACTTCAGCTTTTGAACGTTGGTAAAAGGTGGTCAGGATATTGGTATATAAAGAAATGTACTCATAGAATGGATGCTGGTACAGGATATATTACTGACTTAGAATTAGTTAGGAATAATGGAACAGCTGGCTTTCAAGTTGCTGCTGGTAATATTAATACCCAAGATGTGGTATCTAATAATGCCAGAAGTCAAGGAACTACTGATGTAGGTAAAAATAAAGCTGGAGATGCTCATTCTTCTGATTTTACCATAAATGCTACTAAGGCAGAATATGAAGCCTTCAAAGCCTTGGATGGTAATACCGAAGAACAAAGAAAGTTTGTTCAAGATATGGTTATCTATAGGGAACAGAATGCTAATACTCCTACCAAAGGTAATGATGGCATCATAGAAGTAGAAAGAACTGTATACCAATCTACAGGTAAAGATGGAGAAGACGTAGTTACCATTACTAATGTTAAACGTAAAAAGGTAGAAGCTACCAAAGATGTATATCGAAAGTATAATTTCAATATAGATTACATTATTAAACAGATGAACCAAGACTTTTCTAAAACCGAATGATATGGCTTATGAATCAGCAAAAACAATAACTGAACAAGGATTAGAATCCTTGGGAAGATACTATTCAGTGTACAGGGCCATGGTAGTTAATAACACAGACCCAGATCATATGAATCGTATAAAAGTGGCTATACCAGAGGTAATGGGAGGAATAGTACTCTGGGCTTATTCAAAGGGTCAACATGGATCTACTGGGTCTGGTTTTAAAATGATGGCTCCTAAGAATGGTGATATAGTATATATTACCTTTGAGTATGGTGATCCCAGTAAACCTCTATGGGAATATCATGGTTGGGCTCAAAACCAAATACCTGATATCCTGGATGATCCCGATACTATGGGTATAGTTACACCCAATGGGAATAGAATCTGGTTAAATGATAAAGATGGGTCACTTAAGATGTACCTATATGGGTCTGCTACTATCTATGCTGAAGGCCCAGTAAGTATAAATTCTAAAGCTCAAGCTTATGTGAATGCTTCAAAGGTTATAGTGAACCAAGGTAATAATGATGGTATAATCAATATCAATGAATTAACCCAGAAACTAAACCAATTAGTTTCAGAGATAGAATCATTAAAAGCTCAATATAATTCTCATACCCACTCTGGTATTCAATCGGGACCTGCAGTTAGTGGACCTGTTATTACTCCAGTCACGAAACCATTTTCTACTTTTAATAAAACAGATTATGAGGATTCTAAATTTGTACACTAATGGCAAATAACTTATACACTAATATTATCGGTATTGGCCCTTTGTTTCCAATACGGATTACTGAGAATGAAAAGGGAGAGAAAGGTTGGTATCCAGTAAATGGAGATATTGAACTTGTTCATAATAACCTATCTGCTCTCCTTTGGTATGATATAGGTCAAAGATTCAGGCAAGAAGATTTTGGTACTAGGCTATGGGAATGTATAGAAGAACCTAATACCCAGGCTTTAGCTTTCTTGGTAAAAGACTTCTTAAAGAAAGCTATCTCTACCTATGAAACTAGGATTACTTTTAAAAGCCTGAATATGAGGTTAGAGGGTACCAAGCTTTTCATCGAAATGAATTATGTAATTAATCAAACTGGTAGCCAACAGGTATTGGGTATTAGTTATGATAGGTCTGAAAATATTTTAAAACCTTACTAATATGATAACGAATAAATGGCTAAACCCTTATCAGAGATCCTTTCAACAGATTAAAGCTAAGCTGATCGAATCTCTTACTACTATCAAGGATAAGAATGGTCAGACTCTTATCACGGATTATTCCGAGGGTAATATTCTGATAATTATCCTGTCTTTGTTTGCAGCTATTGCTGAAGTACTTCATTATTACATTGATAACGTGGGTAGGGAATCTTTCTTATCCACGGCTCGGCGTTATGATAGTGTAGTAAAGCATGGCTTATTGGTAGACTATCATCCGAGAGGAGCAGTAGCTGCTTCAGTAGATGTAATCCTAACTCGTGATCTTACAGGTAGTAATATTGCTTCTAGGTTAACTATCCCAAAAGAAACCCTCTTTACAGATGTTAACGGTAACTCCTGGCTTTCTGCTAGAGATGTAACTTGGTATGCTAATGTTACTACTTGTAAAATACCTCTGATTCAACATGAGAAATATAATCAGTCTGGGTTGTCAGGATTAGTAATACCTTCAGAAGGTAGGCCAGAAATTACAATAGGTAAATTACCTGATGGTAAATATTATGAGCATGGTACAATGCAATTATCTATTGATGGAACTACTTGGACTTTAGTAGATACCTTTGCTTATTCTAAACCTTCAGATAAACATTTTATGGTAACTGTCAATGCTAGCCAAGTTGCCGTAATAGTATTTGGAGATGGTACCTTTGGTTCTATACCTTCTGCAGGTCAAAAGATAACATCGGCAAGTTTCTATATCACTACTGGTATTCAAGGCAATGTACCAGCAGGTTCTATTGTACAAACTCCAGCCATAGTAAAAGCTTCTATATCTGAGGCTACCACTAGTAATCAATATGCTGCAGGAGGAGGTTCTAGTTATGAGAACTTTGGTATGTTAAAAGAACATATACCCTTGAGTGTTAAAACTCTTGGAGTAGCTGTAAGCAAACAGGACTTCGTAGATTTAGCTATGCTAATAGATGGAGTAAATAAAGCTGCCGTAGATTATGAATGTGGAAGAAAGCTTACAGTATATATCAGTGCTGATAATGGTGGAGTAGCTGATTCTGCTATGATAAACAAGGTTTATACCCAACTATCACAGAGAGCCCCCTTAACTACTTGGCTTCAAGTTAAATCTGCAGGATTAGTAGATATAACCTTAGAGATAGAAGTAACCGGTAAGAAATCTTATAAGACCAACGAAATCCAAGCTCAAGTTCTGAATGCCTTATACAATGCTTATTCTATTGAGAACTCCGAGATTGGGGGCAAAGTAAGAATCTCAGATATTTATGCTTTGATTGATAACCTATCTACGGTAGATTACTTACATATCAAGAAGTTCTATATTAAACCTTGGCCTGTTACCATATATGGTAACAAGGAATTACTTCTTGGTCAGTTTAAATTAGAGAAAGCTAATGGGTCCATGACCTATTTTATAAACTTTACTGGAAGCAATTCATACACTGTAAAAGCTTCAAGTGGAGGATTCCAAACTACTGGCTCTGTAGGTAGTACTATAAACATCACTGATAAAAATAATGGTATCACTTTCTCTTTGGACATACAAGCAAATGGCTATCAACAGGGATATCGTTATTCTATTACTATCTCAGAACCTAATATGGATTATGAAGATCCTGGATATAACTTACCTGTATTCCAGAAATCTTCTCAATTAACTTTAACTGTTCACGAAACTGTTTAATATGATAGACCTTAAGAAACTTATAGATTTCCTACCTTTTGAATATAAAGACCAAGACACTTATAAGGTAGATGGAAAGGGTATCTTAGAAAGGTTCCTAGAAATTTGTGGAAGTTATTTTCAAGATAATATATCCGCAGATATTGAGAGTTTACTAGGAATAACTGACTTTGATACCTGCCCAGAGATTTATTTGAATTACCTTTGGGAAAGCTTTGGGCAATTACCTTTTGCAAGGTGGAATAATATTGATGAAGGGGCTTTTAAAACTTATTATAATGGTCTGTTAAGTGAAGCTGAATTAAATAGCCTTAAGTCTAAATGGGTTTTACCTAAGAAAGGGGCTTTAGCTTTAACTACTAAACAGATAAGAGATTTACTCAAGTATTCTATATCTCTGATAAAGATACGAGGTACTTCTCAGTTCTTTGAAATATTATTCCGAATGTATGGGTTAAACTGTACCATTGATGACCCCGCTAAATCAGGTTATGATGGTTGGTTAAAAACACATCCTTACTTTGACCAAGATCAGTATTATGATAAATCTAACTTTGATAACATTTACGGTTGTAGTCAATGTATCAATGTAACCTTCCATATAACTGGACATGGCTATTCAAATAACTCGGGAGAATTTATAGAGTTCAGAAAAGCTATAGAAAATATAATCGATAGATTTAAGCCTTATCATGTGGGAGCTACTATTGATTATGGTTTTAATATAAATGATAATTATCTGATAACAGCCGATTTTGTAGACCCAAATATAAACACTATTCAGCCTGGGTATATAACCTCTGTACCTATTAAGGTTACAGTCTCTAGTAATTATCAAAATGCCGACTTAAGGTATCAGGTATCTGGAGATGGTAATACTTGGGGTTACAAGAAATATGAAAATGGCACTATTTTTAATGCCACTATAGGTAATCAGACTTATTATTTTAGAAGTGTGGGAGACCCGACTAAAGTTACCCAAGTTCATGTAAAATTAAAGGAAGTAGTCAAATCCTATAATATATCGGTTAATCCAACTACACTGCATATTACACCAACTAATAAGGAGGTATCGGCTACAGTTACAGCTACTCTTTATCAAGAAGGTAAACAGACTCCAGTTAATATACAATTGGTTGGGGAAACTGAAGTTAAGCCTTCTGGTTCAACTTATAAATTTAAAGAGCCAGGTACTTATGAATTCCAGATTGTAGAATACCCAGTAAAAAGAGTTTCACTGGTTGTTACTAGAGAACCTAATAAATACAAGGTTAAATGTACTCCAGAAGAATTCAAGCTATCAAGTAATGTAACTAGTTTAGCTAAAACCATACTAACTATAGAAGATGATTATGATGAGGAAGGTTTGGAATGTTACTTGATTGGTAAAGATGATACTAGGTATAAATCTGGGGATACTTTCCAAACATTTGGTACTGGAGTTTATAAGTTTGCTTGTACTAAGGATAATTTAGAGAACTTTGATGGTATAGGAATATTTACCGTATATACCAGTATCTCTAAATTCACTTATCATTTATCTAAAGAATATCAAACTTTATCTTTAGAGATGGGAAGTGGATCTGTAAATCAAGAACTTTACTTATCAGTAACTCCCTCTGATGATCCAGATAATCTTATAGATTATGGAGTTAGTATTTATTGTGATAATACTAAGTTAACCGATATTACCTTGAATAAATCTGGTAATGGTAAAGCTAGTGCTACTTATTCATGCAATAAACCGGGAAGTTATAAAGCTGTATGTAAGGGAGATCCTTCAGTTTATACTACTTGGTCAGTATATAGTTATACCAAACCAGAAGATCCCTATATTTATATCGAAGCAGTAACTCCTTCAGATCCTAATTGGATATCTCCAAAGGATTGGGCTAATACTCCAAATAACCAGAAGGTAAATGTATCATATCAACTTGCTGAAGGTAAGTCGGTTACTATCCAAGTAATGCCTTTCGAAATAGAGGAATATGATTCAGTATTACTTATGGAAACCGGAGCAGAGTATAAATTCGAAGAAGTTATTACTTTAGATAAAGCGGGTACCTATACCTTTGTTGGTAAGGGTAATAAAGACAAGAAGGCTACATTAGTAATCAAAGACTATAATCTTGAAGTTAAGATAAGTTGTAGTCCTGAAAGAGCTACTCTAAGTGGGCAAGGAGAAGGAGAAGTATATACCACTGTGGTATGTTCTTCTAATCATAAGGATTTTATAACTGATGTAAGATTAGTGGGTCAAGCCGATTCACATCCAGTACCTTATGAATTTAGAACTTCTAATCCTGGTACTTATATATTTGAAGCTGTTAACAAAACCGATGTAAGGTGTACATTTGAAGTTACTTTAGCTTTTGATGTACAACCAAATGAATTGGTTTGGAACTCTGATGATATTGGCAGTAAAACTTTCGAAATAGATATACCCGAAAATACAGCATGGAGAATAACCCCGAAACCTCAGGAATAAATCAATATTACGACATGTATACTGAAACATCCACTACATCTATAGTATCTAAAGGATTTACGGTAGCTTTTGCTACAGAGTGTCTTCAATTGTTATATGACCTTCGATGGATGATCCTATTAGCATTCATATTGATAATTGCCGACTTCTGGTTTGGAATGAATGCTAGTAAGTTAAAGGGCATACACCTTAGAAAATCCAGAGCTGGAAGAAGAACTTTTAATAAGATAATAGATTATATATGTTACTTATTAATGGGAGCAGTTCTTGGTAAGGCTATTGGAGAACCCTATGGGTTAGATCCCCTAGTAGTATCTATAACCGTATTGGTAGTATGTTATGGATTCGAAGTGGATTCTATTTATGGTCATATATGTACATTACACGGAGTAGAAAAGAGATACAGTATCTGGAAGATACTTTGGTCTATAGTAACCTTGAAGTTCAATAACTTATCTGAAGCTTTCAAGGATATGTCAGAACAATCTAGGAATTATAAACAATCTAAAAACAATAGTAACAATGAAAACGTACTTTAAATATGAGGGTTTGATTAAATCTAAGGAGGCAGCAGAAGCAATTGCTGCCCCTGTTGCTCTTGGCCCATTCTGTGGATTCGGCTCAGTTAAGGTATCTGGTAATAAGCTATCAGTTCAAGCTAAAGCAGAAAATGGTAAGGTATTCAAGAATGATGTGGCAGATAGAATTACTGCTAGATATATGGTAAAGAATTCTGAAGATGGAGAATCACCTCAGATAAACTTCGGATGTATTTCTAGGGATGGTTATATATTCATCTCTGATGATGAAGAGATAGTAGTAGATAATATCCAAGGTGCTCAAGGGGCTAATTCAGATATCTTCTTATTCGCAGTTCATCAAGAAGTATCAGAACCAATTGAAAACCCTATTATTTTCGTAGCATATTGGTCTTCATCTTATGAAAGCTTATATACTCTGTATAAACAATCACAGAATCCTTACTATCCCTTAGCAGAAGACAAAATCTCTTGGGATATAGTAAAGAATAATCCTGCTTCACATGAGAAATTAAATTATACCTATCTTAATTCTCAGGTAGAAGGTGCTTGTGAACCCTACAGAAATAGTAAGAATACCATGGTACTGATTGGAGTATATGGTTCTGGTACTGATGCTAATACGAAGGAGGTAGAAAACTATGCAATCATCCCTTATGGAGGTTGTTTCCCTCAACCACTACCCTTTAACTCAGCCTACAATGGGATCATGACCCATTCTATTCAAAGAGTAGAACATGTACTGGAAGGATTCGGAGGTAAAGATGATCAGACTAATGGTATAACTAATCTACAAGAATATCTTACTAATCTGAAGAATGAGCTTATAGAAATGATTAAAAACTCGGCTTCTTCAGTTCCCACTGGATTAATCGCTATGTTTTCAGGTACTACTCCTCCAGATGGTTGGGCATTCTGTGATGGTATGTCTGGTAGACCTAATCTATTGGGTAGATTTGTAGTAGGGTATGATCCAAGTAATCAGGATTATAATACCATTGGTAACATGGGAGGAGAAGCCCTAGTAACTCTTACTCTAGATCAAATACCTCCTCATAGTCATAAGATTACATTTAAAGAGGAAAAATGGGGGGACGATGCTAATAATCGGCCATTCCCTAATCATACTAGGCCTGACTCAAGTTATTCTGCTGATACTCAAGTAACCGGAGGAGGTAGTCCTCATGAGAATAGACCTCCTTATTTCGTACTAGCTTATATCATTAAACTATAATTCTATATAAACTTTTAAAATTATTAGGGCTTTTATATTTAAAGAACAGCTAATCGCTTTCGTCCAACACACAAGTGGAATTCTTATTGGGAAATAAGTTACACTGGAAAGGGAACCTCATGCACTGGGTTCCCTTTTTTTTATGCTAGTAATGTAAGTCTTCTTTAGCTTTCTCTTCCCAATATCTTATATCTTCTTTAAGTTCTGAGATATATCTTACCGAAGATTTAGTTCTAGGCATATCAAAAAACTCTACCAATAATATATTAGTGATACGAGAACCATCCTTGATTCTCTCTTTAATATAGGGAGGAGGACTAAGCAATATCTCGAAGATCAAATAAGCATCGGGAGATAGGTTCTTCTTCATATATTTATATAACATATCAAGCATTTCTCCTTTAGCTTTCTCTTCTTCTGTATCATCTTCTAGTTCTTTATCATTATCGAATAAATCTTCTAATTGGTAAAGATTCTGATGATATTCTGCTCCCTCTCCATAAGCAGTTCTTAATAAATGATTCTTAAAGGTACTGAGAGAAGCTAGTATCCTTGCTTTTAAATGTTCTTCTTCACAAGTACCGTAATATTTATTAAAGACAAATAACATCTTATCCCAGAAATAAGAACTTATGATATCGGGTGTAACATTAAACCTCCTATTATCAATTTGCTTAGTAAGACGTCTGATAACTGGTTTACAGATTTTATACATCCTATCAAAAGTTTCCTTATCATAATTTTCTTGCATAGGCTTCAACCTATGTATCTCTGATCCGTTGTTGCCATTTTCCTTTATCTTCATAAGTCTATGTTTTAAAATGATATGCAAATATAAGTATAATAAATCAAATATAAAATAATATATTAATAAAGTTCACCTAGAAGCTGAGGATTAGTGAGTACTAGGATGAGAGTCTATATGTACAACTCTAACCGAGACTATAGAAATCTATATGATTATACTTAATTATATTGCAATATGAAAAAAGATAATACCAAGTTTGAATTTGACACCAGCTTTCAATTAGAAATCCTAAGGTATCTCTTAAAGGATAAAGAGGGAGGTCTAATAATCAAAAAGATTAAACCAAGTTACCTAGTTCTGATTGAGCATTCTTTAATTGCCGAGGGCATATTTAAGTTCTTCAAAAAGAAAAACAAGATGCCTTCTAAGAATATCCTTAAAGAAGTTATAAAAGAATTGCTTGAATCTAAAAATTACGTTGACCTGGTTACTAAGGGTGATATACCCAATATCCATAAAATAATCGATGACCTATATTCAAATCCCTTGAATGATTCCGAATACATTCGAGAAAAGATATATCAATTCTCTACCTATGTAGAGATGAAGAACTTGAATGATTCTTTTGATTTGGATAACTTCGAACAATACGAAACCTATTCAAGGAAAATAGAAAAGATACTTCAAAACTCGAAACCCAAGAAAGATGATGAACCTATCTTTATGATAAGGGATATTACAGAGAGACAATTCAAACGTCAAGCAGAACCATCTGTAATACCTTGTCCATTTAGACAACTTAATGATATTACCAATGCTGGAGGTTACCCAGAACATTCAGTAAATGTTATTCTCGATAAACCCAAAGCTAAGAAAACTTTCTTCATGGTAAACTTGGCAAGAGGGTATTTAAGAATGAAGAAATCAGTTTTATATGTAGATACTGAAAATGGTAAAGAACAAATCATGGACCGATTTATTCAATCCTCTATCAATAAAACTAAGAAGGAATTATACTCTGGTGAGTATGACAAACTCGAAGCTAAACATCTTCGTAAACTTGCAAGATTTGGAGTTGAACTAGTAGTTGAAAGAGTTCCTGCAATGATTACAGATTGCAATTATATAAGGGAACTTATAATCAAGTTAAGAAACCAGGGTATCAATATTAAAGTACTGATGGTGGATTATGCAGGAAAGCTTGCTTCAATTGCCAGAGATAAAGAGGATTTCGACCGTATATCGAATGTATATATCGATATTCAGAATCTAGCAGAAGAGATGGACTTAGATATCGTATGGACCGCTCATCATATTACCAGAGAGGGTAAGAAACATAGAACTACTAGATATGATGAGAATGATATTTCCGGTTCTATTGCAATTGTTCGTAATGCCCATACAATAGTTGGTCTTAACTCTACCGAACAAGAAGAAAAGGATGATATACTTCGTTGTGAATTGGTAGTACAAAGAGATGGTTTACCAAGTGGTAGAGCATTATTCAAATGCGATGTTGAAAGGCAAAGATGTGTAGAGTTTACTAAAGAACAACGTAAACAGTACGATGAATTATACTCTGATACTCTAGATAAAATAATGAAAGGGCAAAAGGGAAATCCTGATGCTAACGAAGAAAAGTATAATAAGAAACAAGGAGATATATAAACCTAAAACATTAAGATTATGATTAAGAGATTAGAAGGAATTCAAAAAGGACAGAAGGTTTACTTAGTACCTTCAGATTCAAGATGTACTCCACAATATGCCGAAGTATATTCAGTGGGTCCCAAGTATATAAAACTTACTGGAGTTAATATAAGTTTAAGGGAGTTCTTCTCTGAAGATGGGAGATCTGCTAAATGGGGAGGATGGGAACTTTTCCTTTCAAAGGAATCCTATGAAGAACATAAAGAATTACTTTCACTCAGGTCACAGGTAGTTACTTTATTTGAGCAAATGGTACTGAAATGTGAAGACCTAGATAAATTACGTAGGCTAAAGAAAAGATATGCCGAATACGATGATCCATTACCATTTTAATCATGAGTAAAATTACCAATGAATTTAAAACCAAGCTCTACAATTACTTTATTAAGAGCTTGGGAGCATATCAATATAAACACGGTTGGATGAAATTACCTGTATGCCCATTCTGTCATAGGGAACATAAGATGGGAATTAATCTTTCTATGTACCGTACTAATTGTTTTAGATGCAATTATCATATGAATCCTGCTCAACTAGTAATGGATGTTGAAGGATTTGATACTTATGCCGAACTTTTAAAATTTCTAGATAATGGAAACTTTACAGACAAAGCTTTCTCAGAAGAGAAGATTGAATTATCCGATGCTAAGCCCGTCTATCTTCCAGATGGGTTTAAACTCATTAATCAAGGAACATCACAAGTTGCAAGAAGCATTAGAAGTTACATGTCGAGCCGTGGGTTCACTATCGAAGAATTATCAAAACACGGTATCGGATATGTTGCCACTGAGGGACCTTTTTTTGGGTACCTCATCATACCATATTATTATAAGGGCACGCTCAGGTATTACAATGCGAGAAATGTTATTGGACAGGGCCCAAGATACAATAATCCAAATAAAGATATTACAGGACTTGGAAAGGAATTTATTATCTTCAATCAAGATGCCCTCGACATGTATAGTTCGATATTTATCTGTGAAGGAGCAATCAATGCACTTACTATGGGAGACAGGGCTATTGCCACCATGGGTAAGGCAATCAGTGCTTACCAAGTTAATCAGCTTATCAAATCTCCAGTTAATAGATTTATATTACTCCTGGATCCCGATGCCATCAAATATTCAATCAATCTGGCTTTCAAATTGGTCGCTTATAAAAAGGTCAAGGTTATACAACTTCCTGAAGATAAAGACTGTAATGACCTAGGCCGTAAAGAAGTACTTAAGTTAATATATAATACTAGGTACCAATCTTATCAAGATTTATTGAAACTCAGAAACTCCCTGGATTGAGGATTTCCTATTATATTATATAAATTAATATTAGAAAGATATGAAACAATTATTAGAAGCTATAAAAGCTAAATATCTATGCCTCCATGATTGGGAGGTATTACATAAAACTGAATATGTAACTTATTGGGAAATCCTATTAAAGTGTAAGAAGTGCGGTAAACTTAGAAAGAAAAGAGTATGAGAGACCCTTCTATTCATATCACAAAGCATCAATTCGAAAAAATCCTATCTCAGTTAGAGGTATATAATTTTCCGATTGATTCTTTCTTTGTTATTGCACGAAAAGAAGCAATAAATACTAGAGTTGTAGTTGTTACAAACAATAAGACAACTAAGAAAGTTTCTAACATTTTACTAGCATCTAAGGGAGATGCTGCTTTAGTTGCTGATATTATATATGCAACTCGTATAAAACTAAAGCATAGAGGAGTTAGAAAAATAAAAGAAACAGAACCAAGAAATTGGGCGGTATGTAAAAAGATAGCTGAGCTCTGTAATCAATTCTGTGAAGATTTTCAATTGGATACCCGGGAAGGTTTTATTAAATATATCGAACTAGGTATCAAGAAGATGGACGGTAATTATAATAACCTCCTAAACAGATTATCTTCTATGTCAGAAAAGATTTCAGATTTATATTCTGCTACATTGGAAATGGAAAATGATTCTGGTAATGCTAAAGCTATCCATGATTACTTCATAAAAAGGGTAGCAGATGTTACTGGTATATACGAATCATTTGTTAATCAACCAGATAAGTATATACACTTTGTAAGGCTAGATAAATTCTTATCTGAGAAAGGATGGGATCCCACCCAATTTATCGATGCTCAATTCGAATCTCTTGCTTGGTGTAATGGTTTACCCGAACCCAGTCAGATGTATAATGACAAGGCTATCGAAAGATATAATAAATACCTATTTAAACATAAGAATCATTCACAACCAGAGGAACCCAAAGTAGAGGGAAGCCTCTGGTCAAAAATTAATAAACTATGAAAGCTTTTAAAAATCGTTTAGAAGAGATGGCAGAAGCCACTGTAAATGCTTTGGATTATTCCGATAGCAAAGTAGAATAAGAATACCCCGATATTTCTATAGTTCAGAAATGGCCTAAGGAAATAATATTACCCTTGTATGATTTATACAAGAATACTAGGTATTCAGAATTAACTTCAATTCTTATGTATACTCAGCATCAGGCTAGGTTTGAAGAAATAGGAGAATTGATGCTTGGTATCGGATTAGTAGAGATGGTACATTATGATAAGCTGGGAGACTTCTTATTAAAAGCTTCTGATGTAATGGACACCGATATACCAGGAAATAATCAGTTAACTGTACATCCAATAATAGATCTTGGTACTTCAGCAGAATCTGCTTTAAGATTATCATTACAAGCAGAAAAAGAAACTCTAGAAGAATATTATAAAGTATTCGATTCTCTGAATAAAAAGAAGAGTATATAAAGAGAAGTGATTATATTCCAGTTACCTATCTTATCCAGAAATTCATTGCTGATGAAGAATATCACATTTTTCTTTTAAAGAAAGCTCTGAAAGAATATGAAGATTCTGGTGACGAACCCAAGAAATGTAAATCAGTAACAGTAATCATATGAAAATCATAATTCGTAATTGTAACGTTGCAGAATTAGATATACCTCTAAAATATGCAATGAAGTTATATAACGAATTTGCTATCAGACACCCCAATGCCTTTTACCTCCGTACTAGGCAACGGGGTATGCAAAACTGGGATGGCAAAATAAAGTATATAACCAAGACTGGTCAATTTAAGATAGGCTTACTTCCTTCAGTATATAAAAGATGTATTGAACTTGGAATTAAGCCTATCATAGTAGATATGAGACAACCTTTACCTAAAGTCAGTAAAGTTGTAACTCAGATAGGTAAGTATAAATTAAGACCCGAACAAGAGAAAGCTGTTAAGGCAATCTTATCTAATAAACTAGGTGAAACACCTTTTCAGATTGGGGTATTAGATTATACAGTAAATGCAGGTAAAACCCTCATTATGTCTGCTTTATATTTATCCTATAAGAAGCAATTAAAGACTTTGCTTATAACCAATGACTCTGACTGGTTAAATCAAGCTAGAGATGAATTTAAGCAATATCTACCAGGAGAAGACATTACCTTTGTTCAGGGTAAAGTTTTAAACTGGAGTAATTTTACCATTGGTATGGTTCAATCTATTTCTCGGAATATGAAATATTATCAGAATGAACTTGCTAAGATTGATATGGTATTAATCGATGAAGCTGACCAAGGAGGTAGTAAGCAATATCAGAATGTGATCACTAGGTTATTTAATACCCGAGTTAGAATCGGATTATCTGGTACCATTTATATGAGTAAGCTTGCCAAGGATAAAGTTAAGAATATGAATTTACGTTGTTTCTTTGGCGATGTAATAGCAGAGTTTAAACTTAAGGACTCGATTAAGAAAGGGTATTCAACAAAGACAATTATAAAAACAGTAGAAGGTAAACCTTGGTTTGGTAATTGGGAATCAGATTGTATGTCCTATAATGAAATATATGATGATTCCATTACCCATAATAAGATTGCCTGGACCATGGCATTAGATAGGTTGAAATGGAACCTTAATCAAGGTAGATATCCTGCTCTCGTAGTATGTAAGCATATTGCACATTGTGAAAATCTATATAAATTCTTTAAAGAAAGACTAGATAATACCCATAATATTGCTTATGTGCATGTTAATACTCCTACTAAATTAAGACAACAGATAATGAAGGATTTTAGGGAGGGTAAAATAGATATCCTTGTATCAACTACAATTATTGCTCGAGGTAAAAACTTTCCTAAGCTCAGATATCTGTTGAATACTGCCAGTATGGATTCTCAAGAAAAATCAATTCAGTTCTTAGGACGATTGGTAAGAAAGGATGAATCCAAATCCAAAGTTTACCTAGATGATTTACATTATCCTGGGAATTATTTAAGTAGGCATGGGGATCATAGAAGAAAGTATTATCAAGATCAAGGACTTAAAGTTATCCGGTTAAGTAAGCTCTGGGATAAGTACCCTAGACATAAGCCTTTTCAAGGATAATAATTTCTGACTATGAGTATATACTTTTTCTCCGTAGGAGGAAAGGTATATTACATGTTACGTTAAGAGGCATTAACCATTAATAATCATAAACAATGAAGATTCTACAAAAAATCAAATCATTATTCAATTGTTCTGTAATACCTCCAGAACATATATTCAATGGTATAGGAATAGAATATATAACTCCTATCAAAAAATCCAGAGATAAGTCTGATGAAGTTCGATATTATTTTATGATTCATTTTCAATCTGGGTTAGTAATCAAAGTTCAGATATATACTTCTGAAATAGAAGTACCACCCATTCTTCTGTCTATCAGGGAACTATTTATAAATGGTATAGGACATTCATATATTACTCTGTATCAAGATGAGATGATGGATGTTCAAATCATAAGAATTATCAAAGAATTTTAAATTGGGAATTATGGCAAAGAAGAAACAAACTTTACCTGATATCAAGAATCAGGATCCCTTAGAACCTATTAATATTGCAAAACTGGGTTCTAATTCAGACCCATGTTTTGGTATTGGTTATGACTTATCAACTAAAGAATGTAAACTATGCGGAGACTCAGAATTATGTGCATTCAAGATGTCACAGAATATGAATATCACAAGGAAAGAGCTAGAACAGAAGAATCAATACAAGGATTTGGATGTATTAGAAGACACGGTTGGAATCAAGAAATACATCCGAGGCTTGATTCGGAAAGGGAAAGAAAGAAAAGAAATTATTACCAAAACCGTTGAGAAATTCGAAGTACCAAGAAAACGTATTAGAGAACTTTATAAGGAATGCAAAAAATAGAAATGATATGGGCTATGTTCAAGGTATACCTTAACAACCAAAATTACTATGTGAAACAAGAGGATATACTTGCTAATGTATGCGGCAATGGAAGCAGGGATGTAAGAAAGATAATGAACTCTCTTGGTATTTACAAGGGGGATCCCTCAAAATTAACTTATGGCCAACTTTTAAAACAATGTAATATAATATGAACAAATTCAGATTTATCAAAGTAAGAGACGTAAAATCTCCATCAAGAGGAAACGAAGGAGATGCCGGTTTAGATTTCTATATCCCTGAAGATTTAACTCTACAGGATTTAGTAAAAGCTAATCCACAGTTAATATTCCATTGTGAAATACCTGAACCTGGTAAAGTAACACTTGAATATAATTCAAATAACCAGGTACAAGTAATTTACATTTCTCCATTTACCAGAATACTTATCCCATCGGGTATCAAAGGTTTATTAGAACCAAGGTCTTCTATGCTGATGGCAGCAAACAAATCTGGTATATCAACTAAGCAGGGACTTATCTATACTGCCGAGATAGTAGATTCTCCCTATACTGGAGAGATTCATATCGGTATATATAATACTTCTCATGAGTTTCAAATAATAGAAGCTGGAACCAAGTTAGTACAGTTTATTCATGTACCCATTTATCTTACAGAACCCGAAGAAGTAACTCATGAAGAATTCTACAATGATGCTCAGTATTGGGGAACAAGAGGTAACAATGGATTCGGATCAACCAATTAATAATAATAATATATGGCAACTTTAGATGAACTAGCGAATAGAATATCGGTATTAGAGAATCGATACTCAACTTTAAACAGTGTAGTGAACGGACATACTACCGAGATACATAATCTTGATACTAGATTAGATACTGCAGAATCTAAATTGAATAATCATGAGGAACGGCTTAAAACTCTAGAAGTTAAAGTAGAAGATCACGAAAGAAGACTACAACTGATAGAGAATTCTCATATAAAGTATACAGTATCAAGAAAGGTAAAATATCCCAAGAAAGCAGATCAGGGATTCTATTTGTATCTTCCTGAAGACCTTACGATTGATATTCTCATGGAATACAATAACGGAGTAATCAAACAGAAATGGAACTGGTTGAATAGAATCTTTAATCCTCAGGGATTTGGTAAAGTATCTTTCGACTTAGATAGAAACAGTGAAGGACACATTAAAACCATCGTTCTTGGTCAGAACACAAGGTTATTAATACCAACTGGTATTCATATTGAAGAATTCACTCCAGTTAAATCCGTACTGAAAGCTGCAAATGAAGAAACTAATTCCATCAACAGTGGGTTAGTATACGGTATAGAAGTACTTGGTCAAGTTCCAGGAGATGAAGTAGTGGTAAGTGTATTCAACCCAACTTCTGAGATTATTGGAATCGAAGCTGGAAGTGTATTAGTTCAAGTATTACATTTATTCTCTTATCATACAGTACCAGAAAAAGAATAGTTACTATGGATATTTCTAATCTGAAAGAAAAAGCCCATGAAATCAAACAGGGGCTTGAACTTGAGAATATGTATGAGATTGGCTATCGTCAATTAGACTGTTATAAACCCTTAGAAAGGTTACCAGAATATCCCATGGATATTAACAGTACTAAAAATCAATCTCTTATGAAAACCCTTATATCTCAAGTAGTAGAGGAGTTAATGGAGGGTTATGAATCTACTTCTAATATAAATGATATTCTAGAAAACAAGGGATGGAATACCAATTTATATACCGACATAGAAGAGATTCAGATAATCAACAATCTACAGAATGCTAATGAAGAACAAGCAGATGCAATAGGATTCTTCTTATCAGCTCTGATATATGCTAATATATTGCCAGAGGATATCTATAGTTGGGCAAACAAAGAACTGACTAAAGGGCAAAGGGCAGTAGAAAACTTAGAAGATGTAATGGCATTCGGTATTCATATGATTTTAGAGATGGATGCCGTTAGTAGTATATTCAAAAATTTCAAGCTAATATCCGAAACAATTGAGGATAAAACTTCCGAGTATATAAAGGGATTCAAGGAAATGAGTCCAAATTTGCATACTGATGAGAAAAATATTTTGTTTCAGATAGTGTATGTTTTGAATCTTGCTAGAAATACTCTTAAGAATCGTACATGGAAACAGTCACCAGTAATAACTAAAGAACTAGAATTCCAGGATAGGCTGGTAGAGGCATTCTATTATTATATGGGATTCCTATCAATAATGGGATTTACTCCATTGGATATATACGAGCTGTATTTCAAGAAAGAACGGTTGAATGAATGGAGAATCACTACACAATATTAATGAAAGGAGGTATTTGTGTCAGGTTGGAATAAACAATTAAAGGGCTTAGAGCTTAATACAGAAGAGCAAATCCATTCATTAGAATTTGCTACTTCACAAGAAGCATGGGAAAAGTTAAATGAAGGATTTCTAAGACTAGAACCATCTTTATTTGCAAAAGGTGCTACCGCAAACAGTGGAGTAGCTGTGGTATATAACGTATTTATAAAAATACGTAAAGCTTGGGTAGACCCAGATTTTGATTATGGTAGATGTTTCAATTATAAAGAGACTAAGTGGACAAGCTTACTGAACAATTACATTGATTTCAATAAGCTTGATTTATTGCGTAGTAAGCTGAGAGTACTAAAAACCAAGTATAATCAGAATTACAACGTTACTTATATGTTTAATAATCATCACGATAACGGTAAACAATGTTTAATTGCTGCTACATTCTCCAAACGATTTGGGGAAGACATACCTGTTATTACAATGGTAATCAGGGCATCCGAGATAACAAAAAGGTTAATCTTCGACTTCTTACTAATACAACGAATGGCGGAATATGTGTACGGACCAGAACAATCAGTACAAATCAATTTATTTGCCACTCAAATGTATGGGAATGTAGAAACACTTCTGATGTATCATACTCATAAACCTTTGAAGAAGGTATTAAAGGGAACTGATAAGGAAAATTCTTGGATAAAGAGGTTGAATGAGGTATTTGATAAATTTCAAAACGGTAAAGAGAAAGATTTCTCTAGTTTTAAGGTATTCTTTAGAAGTTTTAAAGTGCTTCGACCAGATTTATATAAGGAAACATATAAATCTATGAAAGCAAAGGAATTACTTCTTGAATATGAAGATATCGAATATCCCGAGAATGTAATCTCTTACTCTCAACGTAAAGCCTATAAGAAGAAACTTTTAAAACAGAAGAAATGAGAATTTATAGCAGTAGTTATGAGTTAATGTCTGAAATGGGCAGAGAACTCAACAGTTATGGTCAAACTGTAAAACCAAAGACTTACCAGAATAAGAATATTGAAGGTAATGAAGATTTTGTAACTAAAGAGATCATTTGCCAACAATATTGCTTAACTTCTTTGCAAGATCCAACGTGGTTATTCTTCTATTCAAGGTCTAGGGAATGGGCAGATGCTGAGTTCCAAGAAAGGGTTGATACCTCTGATATAATTAATCCAGGTAAAGCTTGGGAATTAAGAAAAGATTT